>Ga0316201_10000030_pt1 | contig 54148 bp, 50 predicted proteins | sample CS6wburrow_MG_FD_204516 | JGI IMG/M metagenome (GOLD analysis project Ga0316201, IMG submission 204516) | Coastal sediment microbial communities from Delaware Bay, Delaware, United States - CS-6 worm burrow | ecosystem: Environmental > Aquatic > Marine > Coastal > Sediment | place: USA...
AATTACTTAATACGATTTAATTTTTTTTAGCCTAAAGTGTAAAAAAAATACACCCTCTAAATCATTGATTAATAAGGCGATTTAACAGAAGTGTTATATATCAAAATGGCCGATTTAACACTTTTGTAAATTTCAAAGATATAACCACCGTTTTATCATACGCCGCTTTCCAAAAGACGTTATCAGTAAATAACATCACCCTTTGCGACAAGCACATAATTAAGACATAAACGATCTTTTTGTCGTGTTATATATTAATCATTTTTTAGTTTGATGCGGTGTGAAACAAAATCAGCAATTGAGAATAATTGAGAATAATTGAGAATAATTGAGAATAATTGAGAATGAGTAATTGAATAATGATAACTGCTCTTTGAACGATTAAATTTCGCCTATCGGTCTAGGAATTCTCCTTTTTATTTAAGTGTGTCATAATGCGCGCTCCATTTTTTTGTTGAATTAGTACAACGGTTCAGGGGATTGATCGGATTGGTGCAAAGGCCTATTCCAAGTCAATATCAATAACTGACTTCTATTTTGGCAGGCAGAAAAAATGTATTGATAGCGTTTCACGATAGGCTTTCAGCTACACCCATACGACTCAATACTTATTTATTTACAATGAATTAAAATTAAAAGATTACAAAAAGGTGAGATACAACATGTTGGGATTATTGCCGACGCTGACTATGTGAGTGGTGGTGGTTTTCAAAAATGTTGGAATACTTTGACAAAAAACTTTTTTAATGACAGAACAAGATTATAACTCAGTGACTGATAAATTTTTGAAAGTACGTAAGCATTGTAGGATAACGTTCAAAGAAAAAAATCCTAATTTGAAACCATCCGACATGGATAAGTTAGAAAAGAAGGTTGACAATTATCTTCATGTATTTAAAGAGCATGTTGAAGCTATGGGAGGTACATTTGAATTAAAAATTGAGTTTCCTCCTGAAGAACCAATCTCTTTTAGGTAGTGTCCATTTTTTTGCAGAATAAAAGGCTACAAATGGTTCTCAAGATGATAAAGAAGACTAAGTAAAACAAGGTAAAGAAGAGTTAAAGAGGAGATTATCGTAAAGTCTAATCCATAATCAACAAAGGAGAAATTATTCTAGTTAATTGAATTTATTTAGTTAATTTATTTAGCGTTGGTTAGTACAAGTTTAGCATTTTTACTTATTATTAAGTTTCGTATATTAAGGTAATAATTACCAAGATAATACCCTATTTAAATTAATGGAGTATACAATATGAAATTTTCTAAAAAAGAGGAATGTAAGATGCTAAATAAACAAGATAATTTTAAAAATTGTAAACAGAATTTGATTTTGCCCTCTAAAGATGTGTACTATTTTTTGTTAGAGAGTATTTGGAAATATAATCAGCAAAATCCGTCTCAAAAGTTTAAAAGAGTTAAAAGAAAAGATAAAAAATCTATGCAATTCGATAAGTTATGTTGTTATCAAAAACCATCAGATTTTTTTCGAACTCTTTCAATTAATGACCTTTATGATATTAAGATTGATTTTGACCGAGATAAGAGATATCCAAATCAATTAGTTTGGATATTTTTTATTTTCATTAATAACATCAAAGTTTATTGCAAATTAAAATTCTATAATAAAACCACTAAAATTATATCTTTTCACAAAAGTACTAAGTAACTAAAAATTATTAACTAAATGATCATGTTTGGCGGAGGCATGTAAAATACTTCGCCGTCACCTATTAGACATTATACCGATTTAATTGTAAGTGCTTGATTTTATATAATTGTTTTCAAAATGAAAATATGATATAACTCAATGAGTTACGTTAAATCGGTATAAACTCTATTTTTCTCGTTCCTTCTGCTCCAGTCAAGTGGTCAACATTCTGTTGTAACCTATCCTTCAATATTACGATGGAATTCCAACGTTTTCTTTGCTTGTTGGAGTTCGTCTGCGAGCTCCAACCTACGATCTCAAACTTTTTTTGGAGATTTTACCATGAAAAAAGCATACTATTTTTTGTTAATCCTAATGTTCGTTATTGCGGCTAATCCAAGCTACGCTGGTGAAGTTGCAACATTTGAAAGCTTTTACACAGAATCGAGTGGTTTGGGTTTATCGGACATAGTTATTGCCGCTTTATTCGCATTAATAGTAGGAGGCGTGATATTTTTTACTGGCGGTACTGCATCTCCTATTGTTCTCTCAATAGGCACTTTTGTAGGCAATCTGATGGGTTATTCTGGTGTTGTTGCTACCAATGCAGGACTAGCATTATTGGGCGGTGGCGCTATTGCAGCGGGTGGGTTTGGAATGACAGGTGGTGCAGCAGTGATTACTGCTGCTTTAACTTTTGGAAAAGAAATCGTATTTGATTATACCCTCAATCAGGTGATAACTGCTTATAGCCAAGCGCAATTTATCGAACAGAGCAAAGAAATGGTCGCATTACCTTTGCCAAGAAATACAGATGGTTCTGATATTTATGAGGATGCTATTGAAATTTTAGAAAAAATAGATAATGATTCTTCTTATTCCAATCCTTATAACCAAAAAATTATTGAGAACACCATTCAATATATTAAGACCAATCGGTATAATTTGAGTCATAAAGAATCCCTTCAACTTGATACTCTGCTTTCCTTATTATACCTGAACCATCAGGAGTATAGCAAGGCAAAGCAATATGCCTCGCTAGCAATCAAAAGAGCAAGAGCAGAAGAAATAAAAAGGACTTTGCCTGCCCTTATTTATGCTGTAAGTGGTTTGTATGAAGAAAACGTTGATATTAGCCACTTAACACAGAATTTTTTTAATTATGCTATCTTGGCTGAACCTGATAATGCTCTCATACCATTAGCATTTGTTGTCTATCTGGATAAGATAATGTACCGTTTCAATGATGGATTATCAAAAGAATCTCATCTCAGAGAGTTAGTTAAAATTGCCTCTAAAGAAGAAGTACAGGAACATGCCATAGCGACATTAACTTTAATTTTGGTCAGATACTTCACAAGATTAAAGATGGAACAACAGATCATTTTGTCATTGTCACAGGCTCAAAACATGACTATCAAAAATAGTTCAAAAACTCTGAAACAAGTCAAAAATGCCTTGAGTGCTTACAATGAACTTCTTGAGGGTAGTTCTTTTCTTCTCAAAAAGTTAAACTCTATTGATATGTCTGAGGAAGAGGCAGAAAAAAGGAACGAATTTTGGCACCTTTATAGACAATATAAAGGTGAGCAAACTCGCCTTCAAAGTTTTGTAAATGACTTGAACAGTTATCAAAATAGCTGGCTCATAATCTATTTAATTCTTTTTTTGATATTAATGGTTACGGTTGTGAGATTCTTCATTAAAAAGGGCACTTAATTGTTACTCTATATATTGATAAAAAAAAATAAGGCAATAGCGCAAAATTAAGCAGAACTTGATTCTAATTTATTGATTTTTATTCAATAAAGTGGCTTTTCTGCGGAATTTTGCGGTATTGCCAAATAAGGTAGCAAGGTGAGTAAAACTAGAACTAAACCCAGCAAAACTCTTATCTTTTCTTTTTTTTAATGGTGGGTTATAGCGGCTGTGATCTCCATTTGATGTCAATTCTATTTATAATTAATAATCAATAATTTATGTCATTTGTTGTAAAAATGATACACCTGCAAGTTTGTTGGACAAAATATAACATATTGATTATAAATAATTATCTGGAATTTTGCTCTACATCAAGTCAAGGTCACACCCGTTATAGCGAAGCTTTTACCCACCCCATGCTTGCTTGAATTAGCGTTCTCAAAAAGTGTCTGAACCATTGACAATAAGCCCGTCAAAAATACTTAAACTGCCCTTTTTTTCTGTTATTGAGCTAATCAAATCCCTTCTCCAAAAATTTAAAGGTTTCGCACGAAATCTTTTTTTGAACTTCTACACATTTCCTTAGGAACATCCTTATGTACTTTGAACTAAAAAATATCGGTGCTATCAAAAATGCCAAGATAGAACTTGGTCAATTGACGGTGGTTTGTGGAAAAAATAACACTGGCAAAACTTATATTACCTATTCAATATATGGTTTTTTGTATGAAAAATTTGAACTCTTGACAAAAGCATGGGCAGATATTCATGAATTAGAAAATATTTCTGTTCAAGAAAAGTTAAACCGTTTTAACAAACAATTAAGCAAACTTTATAGTCAACAATTGTGTCATATTTTTAATGTCAATCCAGATGAATTTGCTGATTCTGAATTTCAGATTGACCGAGACAATATTAATACTGATAAGAGTCAGAAATCTGTAGACTCATTTCTTGAATCTTGTTTAGAAGATCGTTCTAGTCCCTTTATCGCTTCGGCTGAAAGAACTGGGATTCAATTATTCCAAAAAGAATTGGATAAACATAAAAACGAGTTAATCAAAAAATTGACTCAAACTCGTGATTTCAGTTTATTAGAAGAAAGTCTCGCTCGTTTTGCGTTGCCTATTGAAAGGAATATTACTTTTGCACGCGATTATGATAATGTCATTAAATCAAATAGTTTTTTAAAACAAGACTATCCAGGATTAGTGACTTATATTGAGGATATGTTGAGAGTCCAATATGAAATCATAGATGGACACAAAATTGTGAGAGATAAAATAACCCATAAAGTATTGCCTTATTACATGGCTTCTACATCAGTGCGGGCTTTATTTGATTTACATCTTTGGCTCAAACACTTCGCCGAAAAAGGCGATATTTTATTTATTGATGAACCTGAACTCAATTTGCATCCCGAAAATCAAATCAAAATCGCTCGTTTGTTGGTGAATTTAGTGAATGCTGGTCTCAAAGTATTTATCACAACGCATAGCGATTATATTATCAAGGAACTTAATAATTTATTGATGTTCGCTAACGAGTTTCCTGAAAAATCAAAGCTTATGGAGCAACATGGCTATACATCCAATGATATTTTACAGGCCCAAGATTTGAAAGCTTATATTACTGATATAGAGGGGAGCGTTTCAGAAGTTGAAACAGATGAGTATGGTATGATACAAAGCGGTTTTGATGAAGCCATTGTTCAGATTGATGAAACCTCAAATCAACTCATTTCGGCTATTGATAACTTTTTAGAATCATGAAATTACATAATCTGATTAATCCCAAACTTGGGCTAAAAATTGAAGATAATCGGGTGAGGCTTTTAGAAAAACAAATCGAAGAAAATGCCCTGAAAGAGGTCATCATTTGTCAAATACCTGATAACGTATTCTTTTTTAAAATGGATCAAGAAATCGTTCGAGTTTGTAAAAATGAAAATCATTGTGTCGGCAATTACACGATGGCACAATGCCAGAACTGTTTTTTAAATGATGAGAATGAGATGATTAATAAAAGATGTGATTTCATCATTTTTTATTATGAAAAGAGTGAGTTATCTCTATTCTTTTGTGAATTAAAATCTAAAGGATTAGAACCCATTCAATATGAAACGCAATTAATTAATACGAAACTATTCGTAGATTATCTATTGATTTTATTTAAGCGATTTTATAAAAACGAAAATATTGAAATAAAACAAGTCACTTATATTTTGTTTCATTTGTTAAGAGAAGAACGTCCTATTCAACGTAAGAAACAAAGTAAAACTCCCAAACATAGAAAAAATAGCCAGTTTGAAAGATCAGGGGAGGTCAAAGAATACAGATTAAAACCTAAAATAGAACCCATGAAAAATTATCCTGAAGAAAAAATCATTAAACATCCTTTTGAAAAACAAATACATAACTATATTGAATGGAAAGATTTAGTGAATACTTTTAATCTCAATTAATCAATAAAAAATTATGGCGACAAATTTGTAGTGCTAACCAGGTAGAGTGGTTAAGCGGGTGGCACGGTTATCAAATTTGGGCACATTTCTACCCGCCCGCTTGCCCACCCTACAAATCTTGTGTGAAAAAAAGTGGATTGAGGCTGTTATTTTTGAGCCGAACCTTGTTTTTTAAGCTGTTTGAGGTAGTCTTCAATTTCCGCAGGCTTCAAGCATGCTAACATTTCAGACGGTTTTAATCCCGTTAACCGTTCTTGTGGCGTGAGACTGGCTAACCAGACGTCTCCTAAGTCTCTACCAAATTCAGTGACTTCTTCAGGGGTAAAATTCATCTTCATTTTGCATCCTCCTTTTTTCTTGCTCGCAAAGCAATCCAAGCCTTTTTTGAATCATTTTTTGCGTTTTTAACGCAACACAGAGTTCACAGAGTACCACAGAGTTTCACAGAGAGAATCATCAAGTCAAACCTCTGTCAACGAAGTGGCACTCTGAGCCTTACCACTTATCAGTTTTCGTAGAGAATAGAGTGTTGGTTTATAAACTAACAACTTCTATCATTTCATAAGGTTTTTCTTGAACGATTTGGATTAATGATTCTTTAGTCAGTTCTAGCAACGCTAATACGGTAACAACGACTCCTGCTCGGCCTTCTTCTAGTGTAAAAAAGTCTACAAAATCAAGACGGGAGGCCGTTTTTAATTTTTCTAAAATTAAACTCATGCGTTCTCGCACAGAAAGCGGTTCAGACATGACTTGATGTGAAGTAAATAGCGTTGCCCGTTCCATGACATCTCGCATGGCAACCAGTAAGGCCGTCCAACTGATGTTGGGGATGATGATTTCTTTCGGGATTTTAGGCCGTTCTACAGAGGCGATGAAAATCTCTCTCGCTATTCGAGGTAAGGCATCTAAATCTTCCGCTGCTTGTTTGTATTGGGCATATTCTCGTAATTGTTGAACCAATTTGCTGCGTGGATCATTTTCTGTTTCATTCTCTTTGTCTGTCGTGGGGAGCAGCAAGCGTGATTTTATTTCCATCAACAGGGCTGCCATAACCAGATATTCTGCGGCTAAATCTAACTGTAGCTCTTTCATTAATTCAATATAGTGCAGATATTGCTGTGTGATTTCAGCAATCGGTATATTCAGAATATCTAAATTGTGGCGTTGTATCAGGTAAAGTAAGAGATCCAAAGGCCCTTCAAAGCTTTCGAGGAACACTTGTAGGGCATCTGGTGGCACGTAGAGATCGGTCGGCCATTTTGAAAGCGGTGCGCCATGCACAAGAGCAGGTGGCGATGTTTCAACTTCTTCAACCGTGGCCGGCGGTGAGGCTTCAAGTGGTGTTTCTTGAACAATGGCCGGCAGTGAGGCTTCAACGGGTGTTTCTTGAACAATGCCGGACTGTGAATCATTCATCATATTCTGTTCAGGGTTCAACGGTAGAACAGGCCCATAACTTGCCGTACTTCTTCAAGTGTTTCACGGGCAGTAACGCGGGCTTGTTCACAACCTTCACTCAAGATGGCGCGTACTGATTCTGGTTCTTCAATATAATTTAAAGCGCGTTCTCGTATGGGTGTTAATTCGGCCAATATCGCCTCTATTATCGGTTGTTTGCAGTCTACGCAACCTATTTCAGCACTACGACAGCCATTTTGTACCCAAGTTTTGATGTCATCCTTGCTATAAATTTGATGAAATTGCCAGACAGGGCATTTTTCGGGATCACCCGGATCAGTGCGTCGTATTCGTGCAGGATCGGTGGGCATCGTGCGTAGCTTTTTTTCGATAATGTTAGGGGGCTCACGTAGAGCAATGGTGTTTTGGTAGGATTTGGACATTTTCTGTCCATCTAAGCCGGGCATTTTAGCCGTTTCAGTCAACAAGGCTTCTGGTTCTGGCAAAATCGTTTTATTTTGGCCTTCTAAATAACCTAATAGACGCTTCTTGTCGCCAAGGGAGACATTTTGCTGGTTGTCTACCAAAGCTTTAGCCCGTTCTAAGCCTTCATCATCACCTTGTTCTTGATAGCGTTTTCTTAATTCCTTATAAAGTTTGGCATTTTTTTTGCCCATTTTACGAATCGCTTCTTTAACCTTTTCTTCAAAATCGGGCTCGCGTCCGTAGATATGGTTAAAACGCCGTGCTAATTCGCGGGTAAATTCAACATGGGCGACTTGATCTTCACCCACCGGCACTAACCCGGCTTTGTAAACTAAAATATCAGCACTTTGTAAAAGCGGATAGCCTAAAAAACCGTAAGTGGATAAATCTTTATTTTGGAGTTTTTGTTGTTGATCTTTGTAAGTGGGGATACGTTCTAACCAACTGAGTGGGGTAGACATGGACAGCAGTAAGTGTAATTCTGCATGTTCTGGCACTTTGGATTGAATAAATAAGGTGGCTTCCCCTGGGTTAATACCGACAGCTAACCAATCTACCACCATATCCCAGACGCTTTGTGCAATTACCCCGGTATTATCATATTCGGTGGTCAAGGCGTGCCAATCTGCAATAAAAAAATAACATTTGTATTCATGTTGTAAATTGACCCAATTATTCAACACACCATGTAAATGGCCTAAATGCAATTTACCTGTCGGTCGCATCCCGGATAAGACACGCGTAGATGAATTCAAATTTTTCTCCTCAAGTATTTAAATGCTAATTTAATAATAAATCAGTTTCGGTATTTTAATAAAGGGGCAACCTTCGGTATTGCCCCCTACAGTTAAGCAACATTTTTCATTTTCATAAGCCCGCCAGTGAGAAAAATTGTTGGTACATGAAGATGACTAGGGGAAATAAAATCTTTTCCAAAATGCCCGTGACTAGCAAAATGACTAGAATAATCAAACCAAAGGGTTCAAGCCGTCCAAACGAGATTGCTAACTCACGCGGTAAAGCACTGTGCAGTACTCGTCCACCGTCTAGGGGTAATATGGGTAATAAATTCAGTACCATCAAAATGAGATTGATTAAGATACCCGCACTGCCCATATAAACTAAAAAAATCGCCTGCTCAAACTCGCCAGTGAGCAACAAACCCAATTTGGCCACAATAACCCAGATGATGGCCATCAGCAAGTTAGCACCTGGCCCAGCTAAAGCGACTAATGCCATATCGCGGCGGGGTTGTCTCAGTTGACGAAAATTGACGGGTACAGGTTTAGCCCAGCCAAATACAAAGCCACTGATGACTACCATCAGTAAGGGCAAAATGACTGTGCCTATCAGATCGATGTGTTTAATCGGGTTCAATGTGACGCGACCTTCTCGATATGCCGTGCTATCACCCAATTTAAAGGCAACCCAAGCATGAGCCGCTTCATGTGCGGTAATAGCAAATAAGATGGGTAAGGCCCATATACTTATTTGTTGTAAGAGTGTTAATTCAGCCATCAGTTATCAGTTATCAATTGTAGGTGGGCTTCGATTATTGCCCACCGTTCAGTTATCAATCATTTTAATATAAAAACGGTTTGGAAACTATTTTAGCTTGAAAAGCACAGCATCGGTGAAATAAGCAGGGATCAGCCGCGTTAGATTTTTCTGATGTGACGATTTTGAATGGTGAAAGTTTAGATTGAGAAGCCCGTGGAATGGGATGGGTAATGGCTAAATCAGTCTATTGCCGTTTTTCAACCCATTTAGGTAACTCCAAAAAATTAAAATACCCACACCTTTAATCAATCTTCTTTCATTCTCTGCGCGAAGCGCGAAGCGTGAGCAGACAGTTTGTTAAAAATGATTTGTATGCATAGAGTAGTGTGGTTGTTTTGGGTATTTTATTTTTTTGGAATTGCCTTACTAATACTGTTAATCTGTTTTAAACACATCGACAGGCCCTTTACCGTGTCTTATAATTTCTGGTGGTTCAGTCATCATATCAACGATGGTGGTGGGTTCAAACCCACAATGTCCACCATCTATGATCAAATCGACTTGTTTTTCTAATAATTCTTTTATTTTATCAGGCTCTGTTTCTGGTATGTCTTGCCCTGGCATGATTAAAGTGGAACTCATAATCGGTTCCCCTAAGATTTCTAAAATGCCTTGTGCAATAGCATTATCTGGCACACGTAAACCAATGGTTTTACGTTTAGGATTTTGCAAACGGCGCGGGACTTCATGGGTGGCTTTGAGTATAAACGTATAAGGGCCAGGGGTTATGGATTTCATCAAGCGAAACGTGGCATTTTCAACTTTAGCATAGGTGGCAATTTCCGATAGATCGCGGCATACCAAAGTAAAATTATGGTTTTTGTCCGTTTGACGAAGGTGACTCATTCGTTCCATTGCGGCTTTATCGCCGATCTGGCAACCAAAGGCGTAACAGGAATCGGTAGGATATATAATGATACCACCGGCACGTATGATTGCAACCGCTTGTGTGATCAGCCTTTTTTGCGGATTTTCAGAGTGGATCGTAAAAAAGTGGGTCATAGCTTGAAGAATGAAAAAAGTGATTTGAAATTCAGTTATATTGTGGAGTGAAATTGTCATTCACTGAATTGACATCAATCCATGTCTTATTAAAGCTCGCATTTTATGATCCTACCGACGCTGTCGTCAATCAAGTTCAGGTGTTTATTCGTTCAGTAATTAAATCTATTGTCAGTTCATGAGTTCATGCTTTTATAAGTCACTCTATTTTTGACGGCTGGGCAAAGTTTAGTTTGGAGTACCCACTTCAGTTAGTGAGATTTCCGTACAAATTTTAGTTTGTGACACAGAGGAACACAGAGACACAGGATAATTAGAATTTGTAGAATGATTTGAAGTCAAAGGCGTGAACATGCTTTCTGGCCACAGAACGCCTTTATTGGCGTTGGTAAAGCAAATCCCAAACATTATGTCCTAAACGTAGTCCGCGTTGTTCAAATTTAGTCAATGGACGTTCCGCAGGCCGTTCTGCAAAACCGCTTGTGCAATTGATAAACTCAGGATCGGCTTCTAACACTTGTAACTGATATTCGGCATAGTCTTGCCAATCGGTGGCTAAATGTAGATAACTGCCTGATTTCATTCGATTCGCTAACAATTTTATAAAATCGGGTTGTATTAATCGCCGTTTGTGATGACGCTTTTTGTGCCACGGATCGGAAAAAAAAACGTAAACGGCATCTAAACTCTGTGAAGGGATAGCGTCTTGTAATACCTCTACCGCGTCGGCACAAATCACCCGAACATTAGTCAATTGAGCAGCCTCTATCTCCATCAACAAATGGCCAGTGCCTGGACGATGGACATCAATGCCTAAATAATCATGCTCTGGATGGCTTGAAGCCATAGTTACCAAGGCATCTCCACTTCCAAAACCGATTTCTAAATGCTTTTCAGCTTGCCTACCAAATAAGGCCTCTAAATCTAAGACACTTTCAACATCCACGCCGTAACGAGGCCATAACGTTGACAGTGCGCGTTCTTGGGCCGAAGTCATGCGCCCAGCACGCCGGACAAAACTACGGATTGGTCGTCTCATTTCAATTACCAATTGTAAATTATCAATTCCATGCTGCGCGCAAAAACTTTAGCGTGGAAATCAATTATCAATTATAGCACCCTTCAAAGTCGTATTGAGGCAAAATTTTTTGCCTCGGGACGATTTTATATCCATAAATTTATAGCCTAAAATCAATAATATATTCGCAAATCAAAAAACAAGAATTGAAAAGCGCCTCAATTATCAATGTAGACCACAAAATTCCAAGCACAAGTTTTTGCGCGCAAAAGGGTGTCGAAGCTTCGGTGTGCTACGCTAAATCAATTATCAATGTAGGTAGACAACAGGATGATCGGTGGGCAATAAGGATGATCGGTGGGCATGATCGGTGGGCAACAATCGAAGCCCACCCTACAACTGATTAATTCTGATTAATTAATAGTAATGACAATTCTACCGCTTTCTTCGAGGCAATGAAGTTTTCCTAGCTTAACTGATTTTTCGCTGGCATCATAACAATACATGATTTCATGCTTTTGAAATAATTCAGCAACTCTACCCCGTTTCCAAAGTGTCTCTAAATGTTCAATATCATTCTCATTGTGTAACCATAATACCCCAATATGGCCTTGTAACGCGATATTAATGGCCCGACGCAGTCTTGCCCCTAAGCTATTAGGATCACGCAAATCACTTGAATGAGCTGAAGAGTTCAGCAAAATGGTTTCTAAATGGATGCTATTTTGGATGGATTCATTGAGCAAGCCATAGACAATCTGCACTTTTTTAAAATGTAATCCTAACAATTGATACAGTCTTTGCTTTGGAGTCAAGTACCTTCTGAGAATTTGGTAGTCTTGATCGGCATTGATGACTAGCGTTAATTCTTCTTCTTCAGCGTTCACCTGCAAAGCGAGTCCTTTAAGTCTCAGGCGAGCCAATGCCCTAACAGAAAAGGTTTCTGTATCTGCACAAAACTGATTGAGCATATAAACACTGCTTTGCAGATGCCAGTTGGTATCCATGACTCCCTTATAACAACAGTTCAAAAGTTAAAAAAACATGCCTTCTAATGGTGATGAGGCACTACCATAACGTTTACGTGGCATACGGCCTGCCAGAAAGGCCTCGCGCCCCGCTTCAATCCCTTTCTTCATGGCTTGAGCCATCAACAAAGGCTGTTTTGCAGCGGCTATTGCGGTATTCATCAAAACACCATCACAGCCAAGTTCCATGGCCATCGCGGCATCCGAGGCCGTACCAACACCGGCATCAACTAAAATCGGGACATGCGCGTTTTCGACAATATTCACAATATTAAATGGATTACGAATCCCAAACCCTGAACCAATCGGCGCTGCCAGTGGCATCACCGCGACACAGCCGAGTTCTTCAAAGCGTTTTGCCATGATAGGATCATCGTTAGTGTACACCATCACTTGAAAGCCTTCTTTAATTAAGATTTCAGCGGCTTCCTTCGTAGCAGTCATATCAGGAAACAGGGTTTTTTCATCGCCTAAAACTTCTAATTTGACTAAGGTATGCCCATCAAGCAGTTCTCGTGCCAAGCGACAAGTACGCACCGCATCAGCGGCCGTATAGCATCCCGCAGTGTTAGGTAAAAGGGTATATTTCTCAGGAGAAATGACATCCAACAAATTAGGTTGTTCCGGGTCCTGACCAATATTAGTCCGTCGAATAGCCACAGTAACGATTTGTGCGCCACTGGCTTCAATCGCGAGACGAGTTTCTTCCAAATCTCGATATTTGCCCGTTCCCACAAGCAAACGTGAAGTATAATTTTTACCCGCAATGGTTAAGGGTGTGTCGGTAAAATGACGTTCAGACATAGCAGTTATCAGTTATCAGTTATCAGTTATCAGTTATCAGTTCCACGCTAAAGTTTTTGCGCGCAAAAACTTTAGCGTGGAAATCAGTTTTTTTAGGGTGGGTAAACGGGCCGTCAAAAATCAGTTTTTTTCCCCTGCACTTTCGCCCGCTTGCCCACCATTTTAACAACATAAAACTATATTTAAATGGGTTTTCGTTCATAATTGCGTTAAAAACGCAACACAGAGTTCACAGAGGAACTGTTGATTATAGCCCGTGGTACCCCGTTGAAATTTTTTTTTTGACAAACAATCAGATAAATGATTAGACTATCACACTTTTTTGAATTTAAGAATACTAACGTATTCATCTTTAATGCCCATAATATCATTCATAACCTCATCCATTCCTATCAAAATCCATCCACTATTTTGATACAAAATTATGCGCTCGGAGGCTTGACGACTTAAACAAGAATGGCTAACAACTTAAGAGTCAACCCTCGCCAATGGCAACAGTTCGCCTTGACATGCCGAGGTAGCGCCCCGATTTAGTGCAAAAAGACTCAATTGTTCCATTTTAAAACCGTTGATAAACACTTCCTATAACTGATAACTGATAACTGATAACTGATAACTGAGCGTATGAGCAACTATTTCAAAGGCAGTTTAGAATTTTTAGGAATTTTCTTAGCCTTAGTCATTTCCTATTATGAACTCAAAGAAGCCATTCCCAACGATCCAATTATTATATTGGAAATTGAGAAATTGAAAACACCACGCGATACCCCCGCGTATTCGCTCACGGGTATCGTTTCAGATCAAGAATATTTACTGGAATCAATCAGACTATTCCCCAATTCCCAAAACCCAGTCAAACGAGCCACGTTTAAATACGATAAATATCCCAAAGATGTTGACTTACTTGAAATTCAAAGTACCACGCCTCACACCTACCTGATATCAAGAGCGTTGTTGCAAGAAAGATTTGGGGAAGACAACAGCTTTGCCTTTGAATTTTTAGATAACAATCGCTTCGACTTCTACTTTCAATTTGAGGGCATTGAAACTGAAAAAGCAACATTTGAATGTAATATACTTGCGGTTGACAACCTCAGCATTCCCTGTGAAGTCAGGGAAACAGGCTATCTCTCACTGTTTCGTGGTATTCCGTGGTACTTCCTAGCCGCCTTAGTGGGGATTTTATTAATGATCATCATTGAAGTGGTTGATATTTTCTTGAAACGAGGGGCTAAAAAACGCCACCATCGTAGCTCGAAAACAAACCGAAATAGAAATAAGCTCACATCTGAAAAAGACTGAAAGGGGGTACGTGGTGAAAATAGAACATCATGAAATCATGCACTATGCTATTTTTTTCATAGTGCCTGTCTTGTTAATCTGGTATCACAATTGGCTCATCAGTCACATAAAACAAGTTAATCAACAATTAGCCACGGCCCATGAAGCTAAAGCACAAATCGCCGTCTCGCTAAGCTTGTTCATTTGTACAGTGCTATTAATGTTATTCTTGGCCCCGTCTTTACCCCATTTGTGGAGTGACTATGGATTACTCGCGATTGGTTTTACGTTAATATCAAGCCTCCTGATTATGCGTTTCTTTCTCAGCCGGCTGTTAAAAGAAATGAGATGCCAGCGACTTTTTTTCAAATTGTTTATCAATCAGTATTTTTTATTAACCCTCTTTTTTATGATTGCCACTGAATTATTAGTGTTATACTGGCTAAAAGAGAGCACGATTTACGTTCAAGATCAATTTTTGCAATTTGTGATGGGATACGCCCTGTTAATGATAACAGGCAGTATTTTTTTAAATGTTCCAAAACAAAAAGGGCCTTTTCTAAAACAAGAATGGCGCTTAACAGTGGTTGCGATAATAGACCCTATTATTGTCATTAGTTTTTCTGTTATTTTGTTATATGTTTTACTGAATCTGTTTTATCAATTTTTATTATGATAAGCATTTGATAAACAGTGATTTTTGCGAATAAAATCTTTGTCGTTATGCTTTTTGATCATCCTGCAATAGAAATGATGACAGTGACAAAAAACGCTGATTAAACTGATTGTCCTGATTGACGCTGATTAAATTCTAATCGTTTAACATTAGACATCAGTCAATATAAAAAATATCACTGTTTTAAAAACGGATGTGATCATTGATAATTGATTTAGCTTCGCTGACTTTCGGTTCCACGCCATTTTGGCGCGCAAAAACGGTATTTAGCGAAGCATAAATGTGGAATTGATCATTGATATAAAGCGGAAAAATAGGAAACAATAGAATGGAATGGCACATTATCACCGGCAGTAAAGGCGGTGTCGGTAAAACATTACTCGCCTTACTTTTGTCAGCACACTCTCTTGAAAACCGCAAAGGGAGTCTCCTTGTGCTAGATTTAAATAGCATGAATGCAGATTTTTCTAGGTTGCTTTTTTACCAAAAAGAAGAAGGCGAGCCGCTTGCAATCGCGATACCGACACAAGAACGGAACAATGAACAAATCGTTTTACAAAAAACATTTTCATTGAATCAGCAAGGTTATCCAAACTACTACGTGGTTGGTTGGCCCCTCAATCCGTTTAGAATGTATGATCCTTCAATGTTTGCTAAATTACTCTCTACGCTTAAAACATCGGCCGCCCCGATTATTGAAGAGAAGTTAGGTATTCCCCCTTTAGAAACCGTCATTATTGACACCAATTATCATTTTTGTAATATTTTCTCAGAACAAGATATCGACTATACTGAATACACAGAAGGCGCACTCAACCGTGACAGTATCACGATCTGGTTTATGTGGGTTTATCGCCAATTAGAAAACCTTATCCGACTTAAATATAATGACGCAACGGTGATCAAACTCACAGCGGCCGCGATTGAACGCAATATCAAAAGCCACCGCAGCCCCAAAAGCCCTTTTATGCACGTCTTTGGGCCAGCCACATTGATATCGTCTAAACCCCAAGATGGAGAACACGGTATCGGTTCATTCATAGCCCGGAAAATTTATCAAGCCATTACCCAAAATAAAGACGTTCATATTGAAGAACTTGGACAACTGGAAGACTTATCACTTGGAGAAGGTGTCAGCTTTAGAGAGTGGCTACGCCAGCTTGATATTGCCCACATCGCTGCCGAAAAAGATGGCGATCCCCGTCACCACTTTTTAGATATACTCATCAAAGCCACTCGCGTACCTTTGAAAAATGAAGGAGACTCAATAGAACGTCCAATGAACGTCATACCCATGTCCATTTATCACAATGAATTACAATACTATACCGACGGGAATTATCGAGATGTGATCGCCGAACTGAGAAATTTTGACATTTACGACAATTTTTCCAAACTGATACGATAGGATATGAAACTCTTTATTTACACAGCCCATGAAGCCACACCCTTTAAAGGCTTATTTGAACCCCTTGGTAGTTTTCACAAAGTCATTTTATCGAATCATGACGAACAGATAAAACTGTTTAATCAACACGAAGGAACACAGATTAAAGACTTGCTACCTGAAGGTATTATTGATCCTGATGAAATAGTATCTTACATATCACCTAACGATAGTAGCCTTTTTTTCATTCCTGAAGAAATGCAAGAGACGTTTATGAAACTCCTTAAAAATCTCTTTAAAAAAACCAAGTGGACAGAAGAAGAACCCCCTCACAAACCGTCAAAAGACGAGATTGGATTGGTGGGTAATAATGATTTGTCTGACTTTTACGACGACCTTGAAACGCAAACTGTTTTACAATCTGTTGAGGATGATACCATGAGTAAGAAAAAAGAACTGGAAGACTTATTTAATGCCATAGCCCAGGATGACAATGAAATTGACGCGATTTTGGTTTGTACCAGCGATGAGACGAAAATCAGAATCGCCTATTCCAGTCAGCCAAAAGAAGGCAATCGGCAAGTCGATGTCGATTCCTTCACTGTGCAAATCCAACATTTTGTGTCCATGCTCAAAATGACTAATAAAGTGAACGATCACATTGGTTCACTCAAAACAGCAGAATTGCTCTTCTCAGGTGGCATTGTGCATATCACCCATCTTCCCCAATTGGGTGAATACACCTTCCTGGTTTTTGTCAGCGCAACGGAAGAAGGCATAGAATTGTTGGCCCTTCACAGAAAGCGCAATTTGGACAAAATCATGACGCTGCTTGGTGAAATACTTGGATAACACGATGTGGGGCAATCCATTGTGGTTGCCCTTTTTGGGCTTGGTTTATAAATTCCAAATCATTCCCAACAAAAAACATGAAATTGAATCATATCACCCTTGAAAATTTTCGCGCCATTTCTAAATTAGCATTACCACTTAACCCACAGTTAACCGTTTTGGTTGGCAATAACGCAGCGGGTAAAACGACTATTCTTGATGCCATTGCCATAGGCTTAGGCGCGGTGTTGGCACGTTTACCTCATCAGAGCAATAAAGACTTTTGCCTCAACGATATTCGGCAAAAATTAGTCACTCACCTTGATAATCCCACCTTAACTGAACGCTCAAGCACCCCTTATGCACGAGTTACCCTGGAAACGATGGACGGGATTATTTTGGATCGGACTCAAAAACGTGATCAAACCGAACCCACTCAAAAGCCATTCCGCCGGCAAAAAACTTGAATGAACTTCATGCCTTTTTGGATCCGATTATTAATGAAGTACAAAACGGCAATCTTAAAACAAAATTACCGCTCATCGCCTACTATGGTACTGATCGCGCCGTTTTCCCTTCAATTCAACAACAACTTCACGACAATCCTCTTCAAGAATTTAGCCGTTTTGCGGCATTAGAAGGCAGTTTAGAAGCCATTACCCATTTTCGTACTGTCATAATATCATCAGCTTAGAACGAAAAGATGAGGTGATTGCTGAGCAGCCGACTTCCTCTTACGGTGCCGAAAGCGGGCGATTGCTTTCGGAAGTTATGGACGTTCATTCACGTCGGGCGCATTTATAAAAGTCATCAAGATAAATCTTGAAGGCCCGATTTTCGTTCCAAATTTATTTTGCGAAGGTCTAAGACAGCGCAATCAGCGTTCTATCAAGTTTTTAGTGATAAGAGTGGCAAGACTTTCCGTGAATTGATTGATGCCCTGACTGAAGTTCAGCATGGACTCTGTGCTTATTGCGAAATCAATCTCGTCAAAATGATTTTAAGTTTTATTATTAGACATGATATAGATTGAATTAAAACCTATTTTTAAAAGTCGATGTATCGGGAATAAGTCATTCCCGAAATATCAGGAACAACCTATTCAACTTATTTTAGTATCAAATTTATTTAAAATGAATATACCATTATTTAAAAATGAAAAATTGAATTTCACTCATCTTGCCAATAAAAAAGACCATCCATTATCTGATGACAAAATTAACCTAAAATACGTGAAAGGCAAGATCAGAATAGTCACCGAGCAAGCGCGATATCCATTAACTTCAATTGTTGGAATGCTTGACAGTGGTGATTATGAATTAAAGCCGAATTTTCAAAGACGACCTCGCTGGACTCGTCAAAAACAATCGCGTTTGATCGAATCTTTCATTATGAATGTGCCTATTCCCCCCATTTTTCTTTATGAAGATCGTTTTTCCCACTATGAAGTGATGGATGGTATTCAACGGTTAACGGCCATTTACGAATTTTACAAGAATAAATTCTCGCTAGAAGGATTAGAAGAATGGTCAGAACTTAATGGGCGTACCTACTCCCAATTGCCAGAACAGATCAAACGAAGTATTGATAGACGTTATCTTTCATCCCTTATTTTATTACATGAAACGGCTAAAGATAAGGATGAAGCGCAAAGACTGAAACAAATGGTTTTTGAGCGAATTAACAGTGGTGGGGTTAAACTTGAAAATCAAGAAAGTCGCCATGCCATTTATAATGGCCCTTTAAACGAATTATGTCTTAAATTATCCCGTAATCCCTCTTTTTGTCGAATGTGGAATATTCCTGAACCTGCCGAAGCGGAACTCAGTTGTGGTGTCATATCAAATGAATTAATGAAAAATGCCACTTACAACAAAATGGGTGATGTTGAATTGGTTCTACGTTTTTTTGCGTATAGACAACAATTCGGTTTTGAAAGTATCCAAAACTTAAAAGATTATTTAGATAATTATCTTAAATCGGGTAATAAACACTTCTCCAATGAAGTATTAGAGCAACTGGAGGCGTTATTTCAGCTCACCATTCAATTAGTTTACGCGCTTTTTGAAGAGAAAGCTTTTTATAGATGGCAACGAAGGGAAGACAACTGGAAGTGGATTAATAAACCCACAAAAATGATTTATGATCCAATGATGTATGTCTTCAGTCAACATATAGACAAGACTGATCTCATTCTGCAAAACAAGCAAGCCTTTAAAGAAGGCCTCAAAGCATTCTACCAAAACCATGAGGACAAACTGAATAAAGGTTCGACTCGTGAACATTGTCAATTGTTTGAACAATTTGTGACGAATATTATAGGTTCAAAACATGGAAGCTAATTTATTAACATTTAGAGAGCAACTTGTTGATCTCAAACATTATATTCAGGGAATTGAATTAGAAAAACAATTGCTTTCTACCAAGGCTAACAACGACTCGTTGTTAAAGTTTCAGGCACATTTTGCGGGTTTTGCCGCTCAAAAAAGGCGTTTTGATTATAACAGCATTATTGTCTCTTTCTATGGTTTTTTTGAACAATTTATTGAATGCATGATAAGAGACTATGTCAAAACATTAAATACCCTCATTCCAAAATATAAAAAGCTTCCAGCAGCTATTGATAAAAATCATATAGATTTATCTTTCAAATTAATTGCTTTGGTAGAACAACCACGATATAAGGGGCATCTCACCACGACAGAAATCATTTCAAATCTTAACCGTTGTTTGAATGAAAGCAATCACTATCAAATTAATGCAGAAGCTTTTGTTTACCATACGGCTAATTTTAGAGCAGGTGTTATCACTGAATCATTTGCTCGTCTTGGGATTGACAATATTTCAAGCCGTATCTTAAATTCGACAACGTTGATAACTTATCTACAAACAGAATATCCTGATTTGGATTTAGCAATCACTCAGCAAGAAGAAAAAGCGTTTTATTATTTGAATGATTTAACGGAACGTCGAAATGAAGTCGCACACGGTACATTACCTGATGCTGGAATACCTTCTAACAATATCTTTTTAGAGTATATCAAATTTTTTGAAGTTTATAGTCAAGCTTTACATGAGGTACTAGAAAACGAGGTTTTGCATTATAAGGTTAAATATCATGGCATAGAATTAGCTCAACCGAAAAAAGTTTGGGCAGAGGGCAAGGTGATTTGTATTTCATTAAAAGAAATAACTATAAAAGTAGGTGATCTGCTTATCGCTAAACCGGTCAAAAAATCTTTACCTTATCGAGCAGGAGCAATAAAAGAAATTCAAGTGAATCGAAAAAAATATGATGAATGGTTAGCTTCTTCAGAAGAGACAATTATTTGTATGCAAGTAGACTATAAAGCGAAAGACAATCAAACTTTCTTTTTAATACCTCATCAATAAATAACCCACGGTTATGAAGGAGAAAAAATAGATATGACTCAATCCAAAACACAAACCACACAACTCAAACAACTCAAAACCGCTTATGATAAATTGTCTCCCCTGCAACAATCCATTGTTCAGGTACTCTCAGTAACTTATGAGAAAGTGTCGCGCACTTCTCTGATTGCTTGCCTACGCAAACTGAATATTCGTCATCCAAGTGGCAAACACTTTGTCACGCAAACACTTGATGCCTTTATGGAAAAATTAAGGCCTGTCATCGTTGTGCAGAAAATGGGTACGCCCACTTTACAATGCCACGAATTATTTGTGGAAATAGCAACGCGGAAAGCCATACAAGAACAGCGTTTTGATGACATTGCCCTAGCCGTTCAAGAAGCCATTCCTTTTCCACACAAATGTGTTAATTTACTACGAGAAATCCGTATTAGCTTTTATCGGCAGGATATCCATCTTGTCAGAAAACAGATCAAAAGATACGAACCTGACTCTCAGGGCAGCCACCCTTATGTCAAAATCTGCTGTAATCCTTTTAACGAAACTTGGCTCACTGCCTTGCCTGAAGAATTGCTCGCCGATATTCTGATAGCCATCATGGATGAGTCAAAACATCGTCTTGAATCTCAATCAAAAGTCTTTTCCCTAGCGCAAAGTGAATCTAACCCACGCATACAAGTCATGCTGGCAGAACAATGGATATTGCGCGGTGACTTTGCCAAAGCTCAAAAACTGATTGCGCTTCAGGAAACGCCGGAAATGTTTGCTTTGCAAGGCTGGCTGGATTTCCTAGCCCAGCAAAACGATCAAGCGATTGCCCATTACGAAACCGCATTGAATTTGTTGAAAAAAGGAGAGGGAGACGCGGTTTCCACCACTGCTTGGCCATTTTATATTCTCGCCTTGTTGCACACGAATACCGCTGACAATACCCAAAAGGCCTGGAAATATGCCAGTCAATGGGCAAAGCAGTCTAAGTTTCATCCTCTGAAGAAAGCTTATGAGGCCTTGCAACATTTTGCACTGGCACAAAATGGGAGTGTGAGTGCTGCCGATAAGATCAAAGATGATTATATTCCTGACAGAATCGCTTATGCGATCACCGATTTGATTAAAATATTGGCCCTATTTTGGATAGACAAAAATAGGGCGAAAAAGGCCACCGCTTTTTTAGAGAAATTACTCAAACAAGCCCAAAAAAGTGGCTACCACTGGTTGGCAACAGAAACTGCTGAATTGTTGACGCAATTGGATAAGAAAAAACGGGAACCCGAACTGCAAACCAAGCTCGCTATCGCCAAATTGATTCAACCGATGGAAAGTTGGCAACGTGTCTTAAATGGCTTGATTGGCTTGGATAAATCACAAACACAAGCCCCTGCCATTGAAAAACCCTCGCGCCTCGTTTGGTTTCTCACAGTGAATGAAAAATACAATTCCTTTGAACTCAAACCGCGAGAACAAAAACTGACCCAAAAAGGCGGCTGGACTAAAGGTCGCCCAATCGCCTTAAAACGGTTATATAAAGAAATTGATACCTTTGATTATTTTACCACTCAAGACCTCAAAATCTGTTCCTTTATTCGAGAAGAACACGACAATTACGGCTATTATCAAGAAACCTACTATGTTTTTAGCCAAAAAGTGCTGGCCGCCTTAGCTGGACATCCCTTATTATTTTGGGCAGATAGCACCGTTCCCGTGGAAGTGGTCAAAGACAAACCGGAATTGCTGATCACAAAACAACAAAGCGGCAAAATTGTCATCGCATTTTCTCATGCCATCGACAAACAAAAAGGCATCCAATTTTTTAAGGAAACGCCCACTCGCATAAAATTGGTTGAAGTGACTGAAGAGCATTTGCGGATCATGGAAATTATGGGCAACCGCGTCGTCATCCCTCAAAAAGCGCAAGCACAAGTTGTCGAAGCGATTAATAGCTTATCCTCAATGGTGACGCTGCATTGCCCAGAAATAGGCGGAGGGGCAAGTCATCTGGAAGAAGTGTCAGCCGATGCCGCGCCGCATATCCATTTATTGCCCTTTGGTGCAGGCCTCAAAATCTCTCTCTTGACGCGCCCTTTTGCCACAAGTGGCCCTTACTATCGCCCCGGCACGGGCGGCGAAACCGTGATTGCCGAAATAGAAGGCAAACGCCTACAAGCAAAACGCGATTTGCGCCAAGAAAAACAAAAAGCCAAAGCCATCATTACCGCTTGCCCAGCCTTCAACCGCTTCGATAAAACAGAAGATGAATGGACAATTGAAGAAGCAGAAGACTGTTTAGAAATTCTGTTAGAACTCCAAGCCTTAGGCGATAAAGTCATTATAGAATGGCCAGAAGGCGAGAAACTCCGTATCCAACACCAAGCCGATTTAAACCAGTTGAGTCTCAACATCAAACAACAAAAAGACTGGTTTAGCATTAGCGGCGAACTGAAGCTGGAAGATGATCTGGTATTGGATATGGAAAAACTGCTCAAAATGATTGAAGCCAGCCCCAGTCGTTTTGTCAAACTGGATGATGGGCAATTTTTAGCCCTGACGCAAACTTTTTACAAACATTTGCAAGAACTCAAAAGCTATTCAGAAAAATCTGGCAAAGGAGTACGCATTCATCCGCTGGCCGCTTTTGCCTTGGAAGACTTGACAGAAGGCGTGGGCAGTCTGCGGAGTGATAAATATTGGAAAGGGCACATCAAACGGCTACGTGAAGCCCAAAATTTAGAACCCCTACTGTCTTCCACCTTCCAAGCGGATTTACGTGATTACCAAATCGAAGGCTTCAACTGGTTATCACGCTTAGCCCACTGGGGCGTAGGGGCATGTCTGGCAGATGACATGGGCTTAGGCAAAACCATCCAAGCCTTAGCCCTCATGCTAAACCACGCACCCGAAGGCCCCAGCTTAGTCGTCGCACCCACATCAGTTTGCATGAACTGGCAAGCGGAAGCCCTACGTTTTGCACCCACGCTAAATTTCATCCAATTTGGTGGCAGCAACCGGCAAGATATCCTTGATAATTTACAAGCTTTCGACATGTTAACATGCACTTATGGCTTACTGCAACAAGAACAAGTCGCCGAAATGCTGGCAAACGTGCCTTTCCAAGTGATTGTATTAGATGAAGCGCAAGCGATCAAAAACTTTGCCACGAAACGTTCCCAAGGCGCAATGAACTTGCAAGGGGCATTTAAATTAATCACCACCGGCACGCCGATAGAAAACCACTTGGGCGAACTGTGGAACTTATTTCGCTTTATCAACCCCGGCTTGCTGGGTTCACTGGAACAATTCAACCAACGCTACGCGGTACCCATAGAAAAAAGTGCTAACAAAGCGGCCCGTCAACGCCTGAAAAAGCTCATCCAACCTTTCATACTGCGCCGAACCAAAAATCAAGTGTTAGAGGAACTGCCACCGCGCACAGAAATCTTATTACAAGTGGAACTCAGCACAGAAGAAATGGCCTTCTACGAAGCCCTACGTCGGCAAGCGATAGAAAAATTAGCCTCAACCGAAGCGCGTGCCGGGCAAAAACATCTGCAAATACTGGCAGAAATCATGAAACTGCGTCGCGCTTGCTGCAACGCCCAACTGGTTACGCCCGACATTTCCCTACCCAGTTCAAAACTGAGCGTCTTCAATGAAATACTAGAAGAATTGCTAGAAAACAAACACAAGGCTTTAGTCTTCAGCCAATTTGTCGATCACCTGAAAATCATCCGCGCCCACCTAGACGAAAACGAGATAAGCTATCAATATCTGGATGGCAGCACCTCGATTAAAGAACGCAAAAAACGGGTCAACGCCTTCCAAGCCGGTGAAGGTGATGTCTTCCTCATCAGCCTCAGGGCGGGCGGCACCGGCTTAAACCTCACCGCTGCCGACTATGTGATTCACATGGATCCCTGGTGGAATCCAGCGGTAGAAGATCAAGCCTCAGATCGCGCCCACCGAATTGGACAACAACGCCCCGTGACAATATATCGACTCGTGGCACAACATACGATTGAAGAAAAAATCGTCGCATTGCATCATAATAAGCGAGATTTAGCCGAAAGCTTGCTGGAAGGTAGCGAGATGAGTGGGAAAGTCTCGGCCGATGAATTGTTGCGGCTGATTAGTGAGGAATAAGGCCCAATAACTACAAGGATTAGATATAAGAAAGGATTTAAATCGCTAACTACAATTTTCGTTCCTGTTATTTTGCAAACAGGGTTTGGATATTTTCGTTTGTTGGCCGCGTTTATGGTTAGTTTTGCCAGATAAGGAATATCAAAAAAATAAATTCTGAAAAACGAGAGGAGGAGAATATGAGTCACATTTGGCAATTACAAGAAGCCAAAATCCATTTAGCTGATCTGATAGAAGAAGCTGAAAAACATGGGGCACAACTGATTAATTATCAAGGAAAAGCTAAAGCGGTTGTGCTTTCCATTGCCAGTTATCGAAAATTGCTCAAACCTAAAAACACTTTAGTCGATTTTTTTCAACAATCACCGCTCGTCGGTGTCTCATTAGATATAGAGAGAGATCAAGATACGGGTAGGGAGATTAATTTGGAATGAATGCTTTACTTGATACTTGTCTGCCTTCGGAATTGCTCAAACGCCAACCCAAAAAAAGCGTTGTTGACTGGCTGAATCAGCAGCCTGAAAAGTCATTATTTCTCAGTGTGTTAACATTGGGTGAATTGCAAAAAGGCATTGCTAAGTTAATTGATGAAGAGAGAAGTAAGAAGTTACAAAAGTGGCTTGATGAAGACTTATCACAGCGTTTTGCGGATCGAATTTTGGGTATTACCCCTGAAATAGCGCGTGCTTGGGGCATTTTACAAGGACAATTAGAACGGCAAGGGAAAAAAATGCCAATCATAGATGGGCTTATTGCTACAACAGCACAAGTACATGATTTAGTGCTCGTCACCTGAAATGTTGCTGATATGCAAAGAAGTGGAGTACAAATTATTAATCCATGGGAATAAGCTTCTAAAAATAGGGCCACTTTCGTTCGGCAATGCTTATTCACAAATTTTTACACCCGGAAATTAAACTTTAATTGTATGGATAATATATTTGAGTTAGAATTTTTAACGGAAATCTAGCTTTTGCAAAATGAATTTGGAACGACAATCTGGAGCAAAATATGCCAAGAAAAAAGACGTGGGTGTATAGCCCACCAAAACCACCTAAGCCGAAGGTAACTGAATCGGTTAAAGCCGATTTACAGAAAAAGGCTGATAACCTGATTGAAACGGTTATTAAGCCTGAACATGTCAAAGAACCTCCAAAGGAGGGGGATTTGAATTACATTGTGGACATTTATTCAAAATGGTATCGGAGTTATTTTTATTTCTGTGCCAAGTATAATTGTCCAAGCCCAAATGCCATTTCTCCTTCATTTGAAACCAAGTTTGCGAGAATGGAATACCTCGAAAATGGTCGTTTTAATCTGTCATACATGAGACATACTCAGCAGTGGTGGGAGATTTATACCGATTTATCTATGGATGAATGCTTGAAGCAGATAGGAGATGGGGCGCATTTTATGCCATAAGGAACGTGGCTGACAATAAACAAGAGACGCAAGAGACGAAAAGATTTCTTTTTGCGTCTTTAGCGTCTTTTGCGTCTTTTGCGTTTATTTCTTTTTCAATCGCGAAAGCGAAACCAGCTGCATTTGACATAACCAGCATGAAACGAAGGATAGCTGATAGACGCACTGCATCAGAGACGCGAGGCATCGCGTCTCTACGATGCTACGCTTTATCCGCCAAACTTTGCAATAAGGTTTGCTGGGCAGAAATGGCAGGGGCCTCATCTTCAGGAATTAGGCGGGTATAATGGCCTTCGCTATTCAGTACCCATGCTTGAGTATTGTCTTGCAAATACAATTTCAAACCTTCCTCAACGACACGCTCTTTGAGTTTAGGATTTTCAATCGGAAAACATTCTTCTACCCGCTTTAGCAGATTACGAACCATCCAGTCAGCACTGGCACAATAGACTTCTGGTTTGCCGTCATTAAAAAAATAAAAAATGCGGGTGTGTTCCAGAAAACGGCCTACGATAGAACGGACATGAATATTCTCGGAAATGCCTGGAATACCCGGTTTTAAACAACATATTCCGCGTACAATCAAATCAATTTTGACACCCGCTATTGAAGCTTTATATAAAGCGTGGATGATACCAGATTCCGCTAAAGCATTGATTTTAGCCATAATATGAGCGGGTTTCCCTTGGCGAGCCGCTTCGGTTTCACGTTCAATGCGTCTTATCAAGCCGGCATATAAGCTGAACGGTGATTGTAACAGCCTCTTCAACTTCGCTCCCCGTCCAAGGGTCGTCAGCTGCATGAACATTTTATGCACGTCTTCACCAATATCCTCATTACAGGTTAATAAGCCATAATCCGTATAGATACGTGCAGTACGATCATGGTAGTTACCGGTGCCTAAATGCACATAACGTTTGAATTTGTTAGCCTCACGACGCACAACTAAAACCATTTTGGCATGGGTTTTATACCCGACCACACCATAAACAACATGGGCACCGGCTTCTTGTAAGCGAGTCGCTAAACGAATATTCGCTTCTTCATCAAAACGGGCCCGTAGTTCTACCACGACAGTCACTTCTTTACTCGAACGTGCTGCTTCTACTAAAACATCAACTAACACAGAATCCGGCCCAGTGCGATACAGCGTTTGTTTAATGGCTAAGACTTTTGGATCGGTTGCCGCTTGACGCACAAAATCAATGACAGGGGTGAAAGATTGGAATGGATGATGTAGCAGGATGTCGCCTTCACGGATAGTCGTAAATAAATTGCGTCCCAAGCTGGTGGGGATACTCGGCTTAAAACTGGGATATTTTAAATCGGGGCGATCCACTAAATCTAGCAAGGACAATAAGCGATTGAGATTAACTGGCCCATTAACCTGATATAAGTCTTGTTGAGTGAGTCCAAAATGTTTTAATAAAAAGTTAATCATTTTGTCGGGACAATTGTCAGCGACTTCTAAACGTACAGTATCCCCATAGCGGCGGCCAAGTAATTCACCTTCTAAAGCACGTAGCAAGTCATCCACTTCTTCTCCATCAACAAACAAGTCGCTATTACGAGTAACTCGAAATTGGTAACAACCGGTGACAGTCATGCCCGGAAATAAATCTCCCACATGGGCATGGATAATAGAAGAGAGAAAAATAAAATCGTAGGGGTGTTCAGATAATTCAGGGGGTAATTGAATGAAACGCGGTAATGAGCGTGGTGCTTGTACGACGGCCATACCGCTATCGCGCCCAAAGGCATCTTTCCCTTCGAGGGAAACAATGAAATTCAAACTTTTGTTGAGAATACGTGGAAAAGGATGGGCGGGGTCTAAACCAATGGGACTTAAGATGGGCAGCAGTTCATTATCAAAATCGTCACGCACCCATTTACTGAGACGTTTACTCCAACTATCGCGCTTGAGAAAGTCAATCCCTTCTTGTTTTAATGCGGGTAAAAGTTGTTCATTGAGTAAACGGTATTGTTCATCAACAAAATCATGAGCGGCCACACTGATGCGATTCAGCACTTCTTGTGGAGAAAGATTATCAGAGCCTGCTTGCACGGAACCGACGGCGACTTGTTGTTTTAAACCGGCCACCCGTAATTCAAAAAATTCATCTAGGTTGGTGCTTGCAATACACATAAACCGTAAACGTTCCAGCAAGGGCATTTTTTCATCTTGAGCTTGTGCCAAAACCCGATGATGAAAAGCCAGTAGGCTTAATTCACGGTTGATATACAATTCCGGACGGGTGATATCGAGTTCTTCGTTCTCATCAAGTGTAGGCGTTTTTTCTGCCGTTTGTGTCGTCGTCAGCGTTTTATTGGAGTTCTTTTTGGAATGTGTCGTGTTAATATTGGAACCCATAAGGCAATCACTCTTTTATTGTTATCAGTTATCAGTTATCAGTTATCACTGTTCGCTTTATCAAAACCTTGATATTCTTGATGTTGAGGAAAAAATGGAATACAGCACGCAACAACCCTTCGGGGTTGGCGGTATTATTATTTTAGATTATATTCAACCCCGAAGGGGGTTGGGGCTTTATCGCTTGACACCCCGCCCAAAGTAACACTTGGGGCTATTCACATTCAATACCTTCGGTATTGGCGATATTATTATATCATTTAGGAAAGTCATTATGCCTGTTAACAATCCTCGTCATTCGCGTTTTTTTTGGCGTTCTTCGGCCATGTTTGGCATTTTAGATACCCAATACCAATTTAAGGAAGTGAATTCTGCTTGGGAAAGCAGCCTTGGATTATCGACAGGGCAATTGCTGGCTAAAAGTTTTTTATATTTTGTTCATCCCGATGATCAACCCATTACTCAATATTATTTTGAACAATTAACTAAAGGCTTGCCTTCTGTGTCGTTTTCTATTCGGTTTCGCCATTACAATGGTATTTACCGTAACCTGTTATGGGAAATTAATGGCGCTGCATCGGCTGAGTATGCATATCATGTCGTTGGAATGGATATCACTGATCGAGAGCAAGCGATGGTGGCCGATGAGATGATCAGTGTGCTACAGGAAGGCGTGGTTTTACAATATGCCAATGGCACAATTGGGGCGTGTAATCCAAGTGCTGAACGCATTTTGGCTTTATCTGCTGATCAAATGATGGGATGGACTTTGATTGATCCCGATTGGCACTTGATCCGCGAAGACGGTTCTCCCTTTCCCACAGAAACGCATCCGGCTATTTGTACTTTGCGAACCGGACAATCTTATGCGGATGTGGTTATTGGAATCGTGAAGCCTGATGAGTCGTTGATTTGGATTCGTATTCATTCTTATCCCTTATGGCGAGATGATGTGATGACACCTTATGCCGTTGTCATTTCATTTTCAGATATCACGAAGTATAAGGAAACAGAACAGGCTTTGCGTAAAACGGCAGATTCACCTTCAGAGGGGGGCAGAATAACAGATAATAATTACGATTTGTGGGATTGGGATTTAGCAACCAATGAAATGCATTTTTCTCGCCGTTGGGAACAAATGTTGGGATTTGAAGAACATGAATTGTCGGCTCATGTCGATTCTTGGCATAAACGTATTCATCCTGAAGATTATAAGCGAGTGATGGAAGAGATTCAAAATCACTTAGAGGGAACAACACAAGTTTGTGAAAATAAGCACCGTTTGCAACATAAAGAGGGTCATTATCGCTGGATTTTAAGCCGTGCTGTGATGGTTCGAGACCCATCAGGTAAAGCGCATCGTATGGTGGGAACACATATTGATATTACGGATTCGCGCCGCATTGATGATAAATTGAATGAAGCGGAAAAAAAATATCAACAGTTAATGGAAATTCAATCCGATGCGATTTTTATGGTGGATGCCCAAACCTTCACTATTCTTGATGTGAATAAGGCAAGCACACATTTGTATGGTTATAGTCGTAATCAGTTGTTGAAATTCAAAACCGTCGAGTTATCGGTACAGCCTGATAAAATGGTACAGTTAATTAAAAAAGGAATGAAATCAACAGTGATGCTGTACCATAAAAAACAAAATGGGACTGTTTTTCCAGCGGAGGTCACCGCAAATCCATTTTTGTATCAAGGTAAACAGGTTTTGATGGTGGCAGTACGCGATATTTCTGAGCGTCAAAAGATTGAAACCACATTATGGGAAAATGAGTCCAAATATCGACAATTGTTTGAAGCGACTTCTAATCCAACTGTGGTGTTCGATGCCAATAGTCAGCACGTTTTTGATGTGAATCAAGCGGCGATAGACTTGTATGGCTATACTAAAGAAGAATGGTTACGGATGAAAACCGAAGAGGTGTCGGCTGAAGCGGTGAAAAAGCGAGGTGCCTTCAGTGCGAGTAAGCGAGTCATTCCGTTGCGTTGGCATAAGAAAAAGGATGGTACCGTGTTTCCGATTGAAATGTCTACAGGTAATACTTACTTGTTTCAGGGGCGATCTTTAGTCTGTGCAACATTGCGTGATATTACGGAACGTAAAGCATACGAAGAGGCATTGCGTCAGGAAAAGGATTTTATCAATTCTTTGGTTCAAACCTCACCTGCGTTTTTTGTCGCGCTTAATCCAGATGGCAATATCCGTATGATCAATCAATCTATGTTAAAGGCAACGGAATATTCACTTGAGGAAGTGGTCAACTCTAATTTTTTAACCACTTTTATACCGAAGCAAGAGCGTCTCTTAGTCTCGACAGAGTTTGATACTTTGATTCAATCTATGCAGCCGTCGTTAATGGAATGCCATTTGTTAACTCAGTCAGGTAACACCTTGCTAGTAGAATGGCATAGCTGTGCTGTCGTGAAAGGGGAGGGGGTACTCGATTATTTTTTTGGAGTCGGCATTGATGTGACAGAGCGTCGAAAAGCGCAAGGCCATTTGCGTTTATTTAAATCTATCATCGAATCCTCGGAAGAAGCGATTGTCGTCAAGAATACGGAAGGACAATTCGTCTATGTTAATCCCGCTTATGAAAGGTTATTGGGACGTTCTTTTAAGGAAATCAAAAAGTTAAAGGTGACCGATCTTTATCCCTCCGATTCATTGGAAATGGAGAAAGAGGTTAAACAGGCGTTAGCGAGTGGAAACAGTTGGCAAGGTGAATTAGAGATTTTTTATAAAGACAGATCAGTATTTCCTATCTGGCAGCGGGTTGATGCGGTACGCGATACATCGGGGAAGATTTTGTTTAATTTTACCTTAATGCATGATATCAGTGAACGTCATCGAATGTGGGAAACGGTACGTAAACAGTGGCAAGAGTATCAGGTTATTTTTCATAAGCTGCCAGCAATGATTTGGTATCGTGATCATGAGAATCGTCTATTACGCCAGAATCAACATGCCGAAGATATCTTTAAACAACACCAAAAAGAACTTGAAGACTATACTGATTGTCAAGAAGTACTCCAATCAGGTTGTCCACAGTTCGGGATTTTGCATTGCCTGAAACAGACACCAGGAAATGGCAATACGGTTGATGATTCTAGCAAAAGTTCAGCACAAAATGCAGCCCCTTTAGAACCGGCCTCTCTACGTTGGTTACAGTTTGATAAAATGCCTTATCAAGATGAGCAAGGCAATCTCAGTGGGGCTATTGTCTTTGCGATTGATATTACTGAGTATAAAGCGTCCTCGTTACCGGCCAATACCTCACTGGAAACCGAACAACATGAGGCATTATTAGCTTCCGTGTTTGAAACCAGTAAATTGGGGCTTTGCTTGACGGATGATCGTGGCCGTTTTTTAAAAGTCAACCAAGCTTATGCAGACTTGTATGGATATCGTCCAGAGGAATTGGTGGGACAACCCTTTACTAGGGTGCGGCCTATTACTGTCCATGATGAAGCGGTACGTGAATATTATAGTTTACTAACGAGACAAGAGGAACCGGTGTTTGTCCAGCGGCGGAAAGAACAGCACCGCAATGGTCAACTTTTTGACATACAAATCATGATAAACAGAGTCATACTTGGAGATAAACGGCGCTTGTTAGTCAGCATTGTTTCAGTGATCAGTGATCAGTGATCAGTTACCCTGTTTAGATTGGACAAAATGCTTGTAGGCAAGTGGGCCGATTAACCTTTTTCCTAAGTTCATGATTATAAAGGATTTGGGGGGCACCAGAAATAATGGGGCTTTGAACGTCACTTTGCCTAGTGACTTCGTTTCCATTATTTGAAGCCTCCCCAAAATCCAAATCCGTTAGAATCAAACTATTTCAATAAAATTCTTTATAATCCTTTATCAATGATAAAAAGCCGGTAGGATAGCTTTCGCGTATCCCACTCTTTACAAATTACAATTCCTCAACAGGCGTGACTTGAGCAGGCAGACGCATCGTAAAAGTGCTGCCTTCTCCAACTTGACTTTCAACCCAAATATCACCTCCCATAATTTGACAAAACTTTTTAGTAATGGCGAGGCCTAAACCATTGCCACTTTTGCCGATTCCAGTATCAATTTGCATAAATGCTTGAAATAATTTTTTGATTTGTTCTTGTGTCATGCCAATACCTTGGTCGGCAACACGGCATAAAATCCAATCGACCCCCTCCACTGTCTCCCGCATCACAGTCAATGAAATCGTACTTTGCTGGGAAAATTTGTTAGCATTGGTGAGTAGATTTAATAAATTTTGCCGCACTTTGGTTAAATCTGCTGACATCGTACCCAATGCCGGATCACAGAACACTTTCAACAAATTGGAGTGGTTGACCAACAGCGGCGAAATCGTTGCAACCACATCCTGAATCATGGGCGCTATATCAAAAGTTTCGATATACAAATCCATTTGACTCGATTCAATTCTGGACATATCAAACAAGTTATTGATTAAATCCAATAAATGATAACTCGCACCATGAATATTTTGTAAATCCGGAATCAAATCAGTTAAACCTTGCTCCCTGGCATCTTCTTGCAATATTTCTGTATAACCCATAATAGCATTCATGGGGGTGCGGAGTTCAACGCCCATATTGGCCAAAAATTGTTCCTTCGCTTGATTAGCCGCATGAGTTTGTACCTTGGCCCGTTTCGATTCCAATTTATGTTTTTGAAGTTCTATTCGTGCCTTTTGAATTTGTAAAAGCGTTTTTTGCATTTCCTCCTGGAAATGATGTGTCTCAAGTTTGACTTTTTTTAATTCGGTATAGCATCGTTCCCGCTGTTGTGTCTTTTCGGCTTGGGCTAAACGTGAAGCTTGTAAACGCTTGCGACATTCGAGTCGCTCACTATTGATTTTAACCGTCTTTTTCGCCATATTAGTCACCATTTCAGCTAAGTGACGTAATTCAATAACAACCCATTGGTTTCTTTGTAAACGCCTACTTGACTGTCCCGTGATTTTGTGACTCATTTGAAGTAACTCTGACAGAGGCAAAATCAAGGTTTTAAAGAATACCAGCACCATGGCCGCTAATAGTATTAAAATGATAACGGCCACAGTGATAAAGGGAAAACGACTCAGTGAATTATCCTCTTTTAATTCTTCGGTACGTTGATAACTCACTAAGGTCCACTGTAAAAGCTTTAATTTTTGTGATGATAAAGTATAGTCTTCTCCCTCATTGTTTTTCACCTCAATAGAGGGTATATCTTTGTTAAGAATGTTTTTCCAAAAGGGGTGTTTGATATCCTTGCGGTATAGATTTAAAGCATCACGTTCTTTCGCGTTTAGAAAAGCGAGTTGAGGGCTACCGATGTCTCCTATTTTGCTTAACAACAAACCCGTTTTAAAGTCGGCAAGAAACAATCCACCTGTGTTACCCAATTTGTGGTTTTCAATTTCTTCAAAAAACGTATCAACCAAGATGCTGACACCAACAACCCCTTCAAAAGTGCGATGCTTATGTAGCCCTTGACTAATACTGAACACAGAGCGATGAGTGTAGTCGGCATCAAAATAAATTGGTGTGATTTGTATATCGCTGCTATGCTTACTCAGGTAATACCAAGATTTTCTAGGATCATTAGCATAACTGGGTTCATTCCAAGATTTTTGTAAGGTATATTGCGGTTTGTTATATTTTATTGTGTTACGCAGCTCGATATCTTTATGCACCAGCAACAACTTGCCGCGCTGATTAAAGTATTGCCGTGCTTTGAAGGGCTCTAAAGCAATATAACTACTGAAGTGATTTGTTTCAAACTGTAGATTTTCTGCCATCGATTGTTGAATAAAAGTCAAATTGTCTTCTGTTGCTGCACTGTTCAAAATCGACACTGTCCTTTTGAGACGATGAACCGTTTGTGTCGCTGACTCAATTTCCCGATCCAATCGTTGAGCGAATTGTGAAACAGTCTGTTGCAATGGCAAATAAGCCTTGTCATTTTCTAATTGTCTATTTTGATTGACAAACATCACAATGGACAACATCAGTATCAACGTTATAACCGCGACAAAAAATAATAAAATAGATTTTATACTCAATGTCTTAAAGTTCATCTTTTATCTCCGTGTTCAGTTATCAATGATCAATTATCAATGATCAATGCTCATTTGAAAAGTCATTTTTTAGTCTTAATTTTATTTAGGGTAGTCATCTGGGTTTTCTTATAGAACGCTGATTTTTTTAATCAGTCATTTTTTTAATCAGTCTCATTTAGAAGCGTTTATATCAGCGTTCCCTCTTTTATAATTTTATGAGCCCACATTGCAGCACAACCTTATTTCGGATTGACAACATGAATAAACGATCCTTTTCAGACGAAAAAATTGATAACGGTTCACTGATAACTGATAACGGCTCATTGATAACTGATAATTGAACGTCAGGATTCACACACCATGCCAAATCGCATTTTTAATCCAATCCTATTTTTTGTATATGGCATTTTGCTATTATGCCTTACGTTGTTGAGTGCCTGCGACAATTCTCATCAATCCCCTTCTTCCCCACCGGTAACTCAAACCGCAGCTGCTGAGCCGCCTCGTTTTATTCAATTAATATTGACTTACGATAGGGAAAAACAAGAATGGGTTAAAGAAATGACCGATAAATTTAATCGCATTCACTACAAAATAAGCGACGCGCAAATTATTCAGGTTAAAGCCATCCCAATGAGTTCGGCACAAATCATTGATGAAGTGTTATCAGAAAGCCATCAAGTTCATTTAATCAGTCCCGCTTCTAGCGCCATTATCAAACTCGGCAATGCTAAATCGCAAACCAAAATGGGCAAAAATATGGTTGGGTACACCAAAAATTTGGTCTTATCACCCATCGTCATTGCTTTATGGAAACCCATGGCAGAAACGCTTGGTTGGGATAAACAACGTATTGGTTGGGCTGATATTGCGGCCTTAGCTAAAAATCCTCAAAGCTTGATCGCTCATCATTCTCCACAGTGGGGACATTTTAAATTGGGACACCCTCATCCTGAATACAGTCACAGCGGCCTATTATCCTTATTAGCACAAGTTTATGCTGGGGCAGATAAATTGAGCCATTTAACCGTCGCCGATATCAAGCCGCCACAGATAGCGACTTATTTACACGATATTCAACAAACTATAGCCTATTATGGGCATTCTAGCCATTTTTTTAATGCGGAACTGAAAAACAACGGGCCTGATGATTTGAGTGCTGCGGTGTTATATGAACATCAAGTCATCCAATCTTATCAAGATGCCAATACCCCACTTCCACTGGTTGCCATTTATCCCAAAGAAGGGACGTTTTGGAGCGAACACCCTATCGGTATCGTTAAACGTGATTGGGTAACGCCGGCTCATTATGAAGCTGCCCAAGTTTATATTGATTATCTCCTAGATAAACCGCAACAGGAAAAAGCTTTACAATACGGCTTTCGCCCCGCGAATGTCAGTGTAGCCTTAGACACACCTATCGACGCAGCGCATGGTGTCAACCCTTTAGCCCCCTTTGCCACCTTAGAAATACCCAGCGTGCCCGTGATAGAAGCCATTATCAAACTGTGGCATCAAAACAAAAAAACCGCCAGCATCGTATTAGTATTAGATAGATCCGGGGGAATGCGAGGGGAGAAAATTCGTCATGCTCGTAATAGTGCTTTGCAATTGCTTGAATTATTAAAAGAGCCCGATGAGTTGTCACTGTTATCATTTAACCATCGTCTAAACTGGATAACAGAAAATGCGCCCGTGGGGCAGCAACGTCATCAATTACGGCAGCAAATTAAATACCAATTTGCAGGAGGGGGGACAGCACTTTATGATGCGATTGAACAAGCTTATCGTTTTTTACTGAATGACGCATACCCTGATAAGATACCAATCATCATCGTGCTGAGTGATGGAAGAGACAACCATAGCCAATTGAATAAAAAGGGGTTACTGGACAAGATATCTTATGATAGCGAACAGCATCCGATTCGTATTTTTACCATTGGCTATGGTTCAGAAACCGAAAATAAACCGCTAAGTGAAATAGCCAAAATCACACGAGGCCAATTTTATGACGGGAATACGGCCGATACCCGTAAAATGTTTAAAGAGATCACGGCCTTTTTCTAAAGAGGAACGATATAATGATTTGTAGGGGCAATCCCTTGTGGTTGCCCCATCATTTTTGGCTTTTACCTTATTGTGTTTCTAAAAGAGAAAAAAGCAATTGAACTAAAGGCATTTTTTGCCCATTGAGAGTCAACATGCCCTCTTTCAAATCAGCCAATAACTTGTAGTTATTCGCCTCCCCCTCAACCAGAACATTGAAAGCCACGACCATTTGAATTTGTTGCAAAGTCATCGCCTTGATTTTAGCTAAATCCTCGTCACTCATGGCTTTACCTGCTAAGCTTTCTTGCATCTCATGAGTCATCTGAATTTCCACGAGGGAGGCCAGCAACTTTTTGTCAATGCTGAAATCAACATTGGCCGATAACGCCGAAATGACTAAAAACAGGTTTTCCAAGGACGTTATTTTATCCTTATCGATGCCAAGGCTAACGTCAGCTTTCAACTGGCCTTGTGACGTTTCTATAAGAAACTGAGTCAGCGCGATTTTGGGAGATTTAGCGACTAACTTCGGTGCCTGTTCCATGAATTTTCCAAACATAAGCATCTTAGTTATTGATTCCTCGTTCTCTAATTCACGAGTCGTGTCTTGTAAGGCCAACCAACCCTCCTCGTCTATCCGCTGAAATGCGAGCTGCCCGCCTACAGAGTTAATCTCTAAATCTCCAGTGCTCTCCTTTGGCAGCTTGATTTTGCCAATTTTACCCTGCACAGTGTAGTTCAAGACATCGCCTTGAGATTCAGCATCAGTTGTCACTGCCAAATCATCCAAGCTGATTTTGGAACCCACTTCCCTTAGAGTAAAATCAACATGCCCCACTTTAACCTCTAAATCATCAAGTCCAGTACCCTTGCTGGTTTTCTCAGTATTGAGCTTGAAAACCAAGTTGTTGGCATTGACAGAACCCTCATCGTCTTGAAAAGCAAACGAGGGCAAGTTCAAATCTATTTCAGTGGGTTCCAAATTGGCATCGAATGCCCCATTGAAGGTACTCTGTCCAACTGACAGCGTCATTTCTCCTGGTTTTTCAACCGTCAAGCCCGCAGTGTTTAACGCAACGGTCAAATTCTCAAACTGCTCAGTAAAAGTAAACTGAGCCGTTAAGCCTTTCCAATCGATCAAGGCCTTCCCAGATTTTGCCGGCATTTCGCGCCGATAGGCTGGAAACACGACATCGCTTTTGCCCGAACCCTTGCTATCAACAAGCGTCTTAATAGACACAGCCGGCCATCTGCCCAAATCGCGCAACTGCTTAGGCGACAACAAAAAATCCAGCGTCGTGTCGATTTCTAGCGGTTTATCATGCTTTTCTAAATGCTTAGAAAAGTGCTTTTTGAGTTCAGCCAACAAAACCAGCGGATTCTCATCAACCTTCTCAAACGGGATAGCGATTGTCTCACTCGGAATAGGCTCTCCACCATTAAAACGATGTTGCAATGTCAAACACAACATCTCCTCAGCCACACTCCCATCACAGGCGCTATTCGTGGCACTGGCCGTCTTGCTCAAAGCGGCTTGAGAAATCTCGGCCGGTACTGGCAAAGATAAGCTCACTGTGCTAACGAATAAACTTGTTATCGCCAATTGGCGTATTTTCTTCATATCAAAAATTTCCTAGTTAATAGACACTTTTTTTCAACACAGAGGGCACAGAGTGCCACAGAGTACCACAGAGAATAAGTCATTCACGCAAAAGTTAGTGACTCTCTGTGTTACTCTGTGGTACTCTGTGAACTCCGTGTTGAAAGCTTTTTATTAAATATGCTCATAAAGGATAATAACATGAACACAACAACAACAGTCAATGAATTACCCAAAATTCCAAGCCTATTGACTCTACCCTTGAAATTCATGCCGTCCATGATACCGAATACCGCACTCGTCACGGTACTCAATCGACTCTTTGCCAAGACATTGCGCGAAGGCGAATTAGACTTTCTCCAAAAAAGAGTATTACTTATCCGGGTACAAGACGCTAAGCTCAACTTCCGCATAACCTTAATAGGACAAAAATTAGTCGCTTGTAACCATTATCGGACACATGATCTCACCATTGAAGGGACAGCTTATGACTTTCTCCTGTTAGCCACGCGCCGTGAAGATGCCGACACCCTATTTTTCAACCGCCGATTACGCTTAGGGGGCGATACCGAACTCGGCCTTTACGTGAAAAACTTTCTTGATGCACTGGAACCCGAAGAAGAACAATTCAGTTTCGTTTTAAAACGCTTAGAAAATATGACCAATCTATTTGAAAAGGTTGGCAAAATTCAAGCCATGACCCGTTTTAAATCAACATAAAGGCTAAAAAGGGCGAACACGTCGGTTCGCCCCGACATATTCTAAAGGCAGATAGGCCTATCTGCTCATCCCTACTCCAAATCCATAGCCAATGCCTTAGCCTGATCCGCTATACCCGCCTTACCATACCAATACCCATCACAAGCCCCCATCGGCATCAAACGTTCTAAATGTGTCATCCCTTCAGTCACACTTTCCGGTTCCTGCAAACCACGGTAGAAAATATCAATCACCTTATCCGTATGCCTTGACTGAGGGCTGATCCGTACCACATGCACACCCATCGCCTTAATCTCAGCTAAAGCGGGCAACAAATTATAAGTTTGAGCAGACTGCGTTTGAATACCATTTAAAGTCAGAAAAGGCTGATCCTCCTGACTAGACAGCGTTAAACCATCTGGATCATCCAAACAGCGATACTGGCAATCATCCTTAGGCAAATTATAGGCTCGCGCCGTAAAACAGCGTGCCGAATAAGCCAAAGGCAAACGCCCAAAAACGAAAACCTCAGTTTCCACACCAGCCCGCCGATTGTTATGCAAATCGGCCAACGTCTCACGCGATAATTCTACCGGCAACACCCAACGACGCAACCCCAAATCCGCCAACCGCGTCAAAGTGCGCGTATTATAAACATTAACACTAGGCCCTGTCACAAAGGCCGCCCCATCTAACTGATACACCGCGGCCATATCATTCGCTTCCACCATAAATTGGCCATTATCACACAAACGGCGCAACGTTTTGAGTTCCGACTCCGCCTCCAATAAAGTTAAAGTAGACAACACAACCTCCTTACCGGCCCCCGCCAAACGCTGTGCCAAATCCAACCAATCAGCAGTACGTAGCGATTTACGTTTAGAACAAATCGTCTCCCCTAAATAAATGATATCCACAGGCGTTTCAACAACCTGTTCATAAAAGTCAAGCAAAGTCTCCTTCGACCAATAATACAAAACCGGCCCCAAAGCCAATTTAGGTTGAAAATCATTCATGTTAATTGATAATAGTTAATAGTTAATGGTTAATGGTTAATGGTTTTACCTTTGGAGTATATCTGAAAACATAAGTATAATTGAAAAGAATTTTGCCACGGAAAAACACGGAAAAACACGGAAATATTCCGTGATTTCTGTGTCATTCCGTGGCTAATATCCCAATTCAAAATTCTCAATTACCCCATTTCCATAACTGATAACTGATAACTGAAACAAATGCCGCCTCTAAAACTCATTATTGAAGCCGCCCTCTTTGCGGCAGACAGGCCTTTAACCCTTGATCATTTAGTTGACTTATTTACAGGGCCCGAACAACCAGAACGTAGCCTCATTCGGGCCGCCTTACGAGAATTGCGTGAAGACTATACCGAACGCGGCATAGAACTCATGCAAATTGCCAGCGGTTATCGCTTTCAAACGCAACAAAGCATGATACCTTGGTTAAAACGCTTACAACCCGAACGGGCCCCCCGTTATTCCCGTGCCCTACTTGAAACCATCGCCATCATTGCCTATCGCCAACCGATTACCCGCTCTGATATAGAGAAAATTCGTGGCATCAGTGTCAGTACCGACTTGATCAAAAGACTACTCGATTACAATTGGATAAGAATACTAGCCCACCGTGACAGCCCAGGCCGTCCAGCACTCTATGGCACCACGCGCAGCTTTCTCGACTACTTTAATTTAAAAAATCTCAGCGACTTGCCCACCCTGATAGAACTACAGGAAATGGCATTGCCCACCGATATCTTTGAATCAGAAGGGCCAGAAGAAGATGAAGAAACGCTTGAAACCAAAGACAATGAAGACAGCGACACAGAGGCACTTGAATCTAAAGAGAAACCAATCCAAGTGATCACCGAAGGAGTTGAAACAACAAGCAACGACACGCCACCATCAGAAGCACCGCCAATAAACGTCGCTGTCGAAAAACTTGAAAATAAAATGGAAGAAAAAGAGGATAAGACAGACACGACAGAGGAAGAGATAGAGACAGAAACGACAGAAATAAAGCACACGGCCGATGCAAAAGAGTTAGAAACACCTCAAACCACAGCGCCTGAAGAGTCTGAAGAAAAAGAGACAAACCGCAATCCGACTACCCACGCTGAAAACAGCGAACTGAAATCAGAACCAAATCGCCCGACAGAAATCAAACCAACAATCGAGAAATTAGAATCAGAAAACGATCAAATAGACACCCCCACAGCACCTGAAGAAGATAAAAACCACCCTCATGCCACTGACGTATTAAACTCTGAAAAAAGCAAAGCTCAGATAGAGGCAGAAAACGTTGACGAACAACTGATTCTTTTTCAAGTACCTGAATCTAAATAAAAAATTGTCGTTCCACATTTATTTTGTAGAGGCCCACTTTTCGTTCCAAATTTATTTTGCAACCCATTTTGCTTTCGGCCAAGATTGATAATGACCCTTTTTTTGGGAATGCGCCCTCCTTATCGTCATCAGTTCACTAACAAAATCTTAACAATTTCATTCAAAATTTGATAAGTGTAAGCCGTTGACACCGTACTGACTGAAGAGGCTTTATCACTGTCTCTACCATGCGCTATCCAATTTCGATATCGCAAGATCGTTTTGGCTTGCCCAATTAAATGACTGTTTATTGAGGGTATTTCTTTGAGTAAATTGAGAATATCATCGGATTTCCAAAATTCGACTTCCCGCTTAAACTGTTCATAAACCGGGTTAGCTAAGGCGATAGGCGAAATGTTTTGCAAAACAGCACCTTTTTCTTGCAAATAGCTGATCACAAAACGTTCAAAGGTTGCCCATAATCCCACAACAAATAAATCATTGGATTCTTGTCTCGCTTCCACAATGTCTTGTTTAGCATTAGGTTGAGAAGGCCAATCTGAATCCGTAAACAGTTCTGTCTTATTTTGTTTAATGGTTTGATGTGCAATATCAAAACACTCAACAGAAACTTGGTAAGCTTTCCACACTGGCACAAGCGGGTTATAATTCATAGTGACTTACCCCTTTAAGCAATTTTAGGAATAAATCTTGGTTGATAGCACCCGCTTTAGGTTCGCTGCTATTGGCTACCCAATACCAACCATCGGCCTCTATTTCTTGATACAATTGTTTATCGGCAGCAAGGCGAGGCCCCCCATTAATGAAGTAACCGATATTTTCGGTTCGGCCCCCGCCTATAATATCAATCCGGCCCTTCGCTTCGATAATATCGGCCCCATAAGGTTTAATATCGGCCAGCGTTTCTTCTGAACTACTGATCACCAATTTAGGGGCCATATAGACACCCGTCAATTCTTCATTGAGTCTGACTTCTTGTTGCTCTATGTGCAATTGTTTATCGGCTAACCAGTTTTTGATATCATCAAATAACTTATTCACCTTGCTTAAAAAAAACTGCTTAGCTTGTTCACCCGATTGGGCTTCAATAATGTTCATCTTTGTTTTCTCAAATCAATAATCTGTTCATAAAGGCGCTTATTTATTAATCAGCGTAAATCAGGACAATCAGTGCAATCAGCGTTCTATCCTGTTTTTAGATTTATTCAAACCCTTCAGTTTAACAATAACGCAAGAGTCGCATGATGTCCGTTCTTAACCATAATGATGTGACTGCCTCGTTGACGTACCACTTGCCAACCAAAATGCGTAAAGACTTGTACTACTTTACGTCCACTTAACTTGGGTAATGAAGGCATTAAACAGTGACCTCCAATTGACTGGTTTCAATTGTTAGGGGTAATCCTCTCTCTGCTCTCACTTCTAAACAAAGTGCAATAGCTTCATAGATATTTTTTATTGCTTCATCTTTAGTATAGCCTTGACTCACACAACCGGGTATAGCGGGACATTCTGTTATCCATACCCCATCTTCATCACGGTCAATTGTTATTTGAAATTTCATTGTTTTTTTCCTTGCCTTCTATTTATCATTTTAACTATAGCATTTTCCAATCTTAATCAGCGCAATCAGCGTTCTATCCTGTTTTTAGTATAAAACATAACGCAAGAGACGCAAGAGACGCAATAGCCCCTTTAGCGTCTTTAGCGTCTTTAGCGCCTTTAGCGTTTATTGTATCTCATTTTTAATTAATGATCAGGCTTCGCCGCAAAATGTAGGCTCCTTATTTATCTACCTGCTCAACAAACTTATTAACCTCATCCATGAGTCTCATAAATTCATCCAATTGCTCAAAAGTCACTTTTCCGTCTTCTCGCATCCGTTTGAAAACGGTTATGGCCAGATTGATTCCCTCATCCATTCCCTCCTCTATTCCCTCACTTCTTCCCAACTCAATGTCATTTGAACGGTAGTGAGCGTCTTAATCATCTTGGTTAGGGCCTCTTCATACAGATCAATTATCCCATTAATCAGCGTCAATCAGCACAATCAGCGCACTCAGCGTTCTATCAGATTTTATTAATATCTGTCACACTTCTCAAAAAGGCGATACACTCATAAAAACACCGCAGGTGAAACATGAAAACGCTGACTCAAATATTGAATCTGACTGATATTTAATTCACGCTGGCCATTCAACAGCTCTAAGACTTCTCCTTCAGGGCCCATTTCAGGTAAATCATGAGGCCTTAAACCATGTTCTTGCATCAAAAATCGCAACACCTCAGAAGCAGGTACATCGTCCACAGGATGATGAGCTTGTTCATAAACTTCAATTAAAGTAGTGAGGGTTTCCAGCAAATTAGCCAACGGATGGCTCTCATCATCACCCACGGTATTGAGTAACTCATCAAGTAAAGCTGACAAGCGTTGGTATTCATTCTCAGAATGTGGAACAACCTCTGCAACGGGATTCCAGTGATTGATTGTTTTTGCTAATAGTGGGCTACTCATTTCTTAACCTCCTTAATCAATTGCTGGCTATTTTTGGCATTCATTTTTCCACTGTTCTAAATCATACTCTAAATGCGTGAGTATATGTCTAATGTATAACCTTTGTTTATATATAGTGGATTGCCGCAATTAACCGAACCTTATTGCCTCCAATATTAAATACCACACATTTTCCGACAACATCGGCACTTGGAAAGGTAAGACGCAAGTCACTAAAATTGTCATAACGATTATTTTTGATTAATTTATACCATGCTTGTAAAGCACTTTTTGTTTCAGGATGCTGTTTTGCAAATTCGTTAATTCGAGAGGGTTTAATAACGCGCATTGTAGTCTCTGTTTAGTTTATTTCATTATATCAACTAAAATTGTAATATTATTGTAATGACTAGATGTTGAAAGGATTAAGTATTAATCAGCGTCAATCAGGACAATCAGCGCAATCAGCGTTCTATCCTGTTTTTAGTATAAAACATAACGCAAGAGACGCAAGAGACGCAAGAGACGCTTCGATTGAGAAATAGCCCCTTTAGCGTCTTTAGCGTTTGAGCCCCTTTTGAAAGTCTAGCTGCCCTTAACCTTGCACTATCATGCGTTTTAAGGCAGCAACACTGGGATAGCAGCCCATTGTTTGCAAGGCTTGCCGTTCCAATAAACGTTCAGGGTTATTGAAATCTAAAATGTTCACAGTCACCATACCAATATCTGTCAAGGCGACAATAATACCGTTATCCAATGTAAAATGATCCGCCCATTGATCAATACGGGGATTAAAAAAACGGCTGAACTCACCAGTACGCAAAACAATCGAACCCACATCACTCCCTTTGTAGCGATTGCAAAATGTACAGGCATAAGCGAGGTTATCGGCTGTTGTCAGTCCGCCATGTTTTTCGCTAATAATATGATCAACTTGACAACCATAAAAGGTATCGTTTTCGTGAATGAGACAATATTCGCACACTCCTTCTGCCCGATTGATCACAAGCTGCCGTAATGCTTTGGCAATATAACTACGACTCATTTTTGATATACCCAAGAGCGCGGACTTTTGCGAGACGCATTAAGTGTTCTAATTGTAAATAGTGGTTCAACTCAGCTGTTTCGTCAGGGGACAGCCCAGTGGTTTTTTCACGGTAAATCAACTCTTCCACTCTAGCCTTAGTGGTTTCAGAAGGCCGAAAAGCCACTACCTTGCCAGGACTTGTACCTTCTGCAATAAAGTCTACAATCTCTTCATAAGCTCTTAACATAAACAGTGTACCTTTTGGAAGTTTTTCCAGCATTAAGCGATAAATATTGCCCGTTTTCAGAAGCTTGACATATAAACCGTGTTCATTTTCAAACCTCTGCCAGAGGCTTTCACCGTTTTTTTTCAAAGAAAATGTCATCCGTTTTGAAGGCGTAGTGAGATAGGGTGGACAAGCGTTTGTTTAAGTTAGGGCGCATTTTGGACTTGCCCTGCAACTTGTTTAATATAACTGAGATAATCCAAACCTAATTGCTCAGCCTCTTGCCTCAAAATCTTTCTAGCGATATACACTTCTTGCAAGGCAGAATCATAAGGAAATTGTTGTTCAACCGATTCCCGGATGGTAGCGATCTCTTTTGGCGTTAGAAACGTTTCAGAGAGAGATAACGGAGGCGCTGTTAGAGTCATGTGATTTCTCCTTGGTAAACTAAATTAATTCAGCAGGCGTAATAATTTTAATAGGACAATATCCCTTCAAAGTGGTTATCATGCGTACAATATCCTGAGTTTTTAAACGGACAATGTGCCTAAAATTCCAACTTAACAGATAATCCATACCAAAAACGACAGCAATAGCAATATGATAAGCATCTTCAATCGAATTTTCCGGTACAGCACCTTGTTGTATCAATTCATCAGACAAGTGATTCACTTGTTCATTATTTTTTAAAACGATAAAAGGTAAGGTAAACAATTGCATTTTTCCCTTAAATCTTGATTACTTACCCTAGCCATTTCAGCCTCTGTTAGATCAGAGAGATAAAATTCAATGTGACTTGATTGCTCAAAAAAGACTTCTGTCAATGCTTTTCGCTCAAGATTTCTCTCATCAAAAAGGGCAGAAACAGTTGAGGTGTCTAAATAAGCTTTTAATTGAGTCAGTTGTTTCATATTCAAGTTTCCTAAAATGGGAATTTTTTGAAAAAACTGTAGGAGTAGATTGATATTGAACATGATTAATTGATATCAGCGTCAATCAGTTTAATCAGTGCAATCAGCGTTCTATCAGGTTTTTAGTGTAAAAAAAACGCAAGAGACGCAAAAGACGCAAGAGGCGCAAGAGACGCAAAGATTGAAATAGAGCCCCTTTAGCGTCTTTAGCGTCTTTAGCGTCTTTAGCGTTTATTGGCTTTTTCCCTCAATTCGTTTCATCACTAGGCACATAGAGATGGCTTTTCAAATTCCCCGGATCAGGTGGCGAAGTGTCTCTACTAATCAGATAAAAGCTGCTTAAGTTGTTAGTCAATCCTTCGCAGCGGCTTAGCGATAATGCGATATCCTGAAATGTTGGGGGAGATAACACCAAAAACTCATCCTTCAGTTTAGTCGAGTTCAGGATCAATTCACCATTTAAGCCTAACTCCGAAGACACATCTATCCGACTCTCACCCAAAACGTTGAATTGTTCAGTATTGATGTCGATTTTTCCACCATTGCCAGCGTCGGCGTTAGCACGCAGTTGGCTGTTGTCGAGTGTAAAAATAGCCGGGTTGCTGATGGTGATATTCCCACCCTTGTCTTCTGGTTTATCGCCAAATGCTTCTGCGGTAAGCCAACTGTTGTCTGCCATAAAAAGGCTGTCGCGCACGTTCAGACGAATATTACCACCACCAGCATTTTTAGCCTCTGTGTAAATACTGCTTTCGCCTGTCAGTAAGGCCGTATTTGTTGTGATATCAATTGAACCCGCATCGCCTTCGCCAGCATTATAAGCCGTAATTTGTGCCGAATTTAATGTCAAGTGCGGTGTGTTTAAATTCATGTTGCCAGCATCGCCTGTTGTGCCGTTATCCGCTCCCACTGTAATACTGCTAAAATTCGATAAAGCAATCTTATCGGTAGCATTAATCGTGATATTGCCGGCTTGGCCGGAACCACTATCTGCAACGTCTTCATAAAAACCACTAGCGGCTTCAATGTAAGCGAATCTTGAGAGTGTGACTTGTTCTGCATCCACCTGAATATTCCCTGCATTACCTGGGCCTTCCGTAAATGCCTCTATCATGCCTGTATTGATTGTCAAAACGGGCGTGTTAATGCGTATATCCCCCCCTGTGGCTTCTGAAAATTCACTACTATTACCAATAGTAATCTTATTCAAAATGGGAATAAACAAGATTAAAAAGTTGGCAACGGTTTCTTTGCCTACTTTCTCTAAAAACGCATCAAATGAAATATTTTCATCTTGACTTAAAATGTCATTGACTGATTCTAATAATAAATTGGCCTCTTGTTCGCTTGCTCCATAGTAATCTATTAAATCTTCTGGACTGTAGTTGTGCTGAATTTCCTCTAATACACCCCATAATTCATCTGAATTGATACCGTTGAAATGAACCTCATTCGCTGTTACCGTAACAAGCGTCCCCTGATTGTCTCCAGAATTATAGGCTGCTATCTCTGAACTATTCGTTAGATGCATATCGCCATCAACCACGATATCAATTCGCCCACTTTGTTCGCCGTCAGTATCAGCCCATATCCAAGCATTATCTAAAACAAATTGCCCTGCACGGATAAACACTTGTCCACCATCCCCGCTCACATCAATATTAGCTAAAGGTTCGGCTTCCTCATCATCTGGCCAAAAAAATTGTGATAAGCTGATATTGCCTTGTTTTTCAAAGGATTCCATTATCAAACCTTCTGATTGGGGTATCACTTGGCCTTCAGATGCCACAGAGGCAAGATTGATGCGTCCGCTAGGCGCGTTTAAGGCTCCCCCTTCAATGCTGATATCACCACCTATGAGAGAAATTTCTTGTCCTTCAATGACCTTTATCGAACTACCTTGGATGCTAATCGCGCCCGGATCGTTGCCCAAAAAACCAAAAGCAGCAGGTTGTGCAACAGTCAACAAACTATTGCTAGGGTGAGTCGCATCAAAACGTCCCCCTTCTTCCAAGTGTAAGACATCAGCAGTGCTGGCATGAAATGAGCCGGTAATGTCTAAACGGGCATTTTCGCCAAATAGAATGCCACTGGGATTGAGTAAATATAAATTGGCGCCATCAATTTTAGAACTGAGTGTGCCGTCAATAAGCGATTCAGAACGGCCTGTGACTCGCGAAATGATGTTCTCTACTGAAGACGGGCCTGTGAAAGTCGCACTTTCACCAGTATTGATATTAAACGTCTGAAAACTATGGAAAAGATTGCCACCCTCTTGTTGGCCCAAATCATCAGGGATGGTAAAATTGCCAGATAGACTTTCCACTCGTCCTAATGTGCCATCAGTTATGGCTTCTGCGTACAGATTCGTGCTGATCAAAAAACAGCCAACAATAATAAAGCGTTTTATAAGCATTTTGTTTTCCTTCAAAATAGGTTGCATCGTAGGGTGGGGTAAGCGGCAATGCCATATAAAAAACCTCTGTGGTACTCTGTGGTACTCCGTGCTCTCTGTGTTAAAAATAAAAAACATCAACACAGAGTACCCAGAGGTACACAGAGGTACACAGAGGTAAATTGTAGGGGCGAACCTGCGTGCTCGCCCAGGCTTAATTTAGCTTCAAGATTAAATCACTTAGCGTTCTTAGCGACTTTGTGTGATGATTTTCCTGGTGGTTTACCAGCGCCGCCGCCAACAGCAATATCCCCTACCACGTCGCCGTGTTGTGGCCTGCGGTGCGTTATCACCATAATAAACCAAAACGGGCACGATTTCTTTCACCCCTTCATGATTCAACAGTTCTATCTCGACTTTGATGTAATCCCCTGCCACAAACTCTTTACCATCAGCCAACAGAATATCAGTGCCACCAGAGATAATCTGAATACTCTTGGTGCAAAGGTTGCCTGGCAGTGGCCAGTACCATTCTTTTCTGTGAAATTGATGCGGCCACGAACCGGTCAATAACAGGTGTTCTTCTACCTTGAACATCGCATTTTCGGATAAGCGAAAGGCCTCTTGGAGACAGTCACTGTTGTCTATCGGCCGATACACATCGGTCAGTTTCTCATTCGTCCCTTCGAGATAACCCTCATCTTCAAATTCCTCAACCATTTCTTGGGCTGCTACATCAGAATCGCTGCCAAAAATCGCGGTACAGCTTTTGTCGCTATCCATTATTATGGGCATTGACAGTCGCGTTCCTTGGCAATATTCCTCATCTGGCCCTTGCCATTGTTTGAAATGGGAATGGGGTTCTGGCTTCGCGAATAACCGAACCGTTTTACTGGCTAGGTAGTTTTCTACGCAGTCTTCACCGCATTCAATACCGCGGCCACCTGTCACTTTCCCTTGGCTGGTGGTTTCTGTCACGACGTTCACGGTTAGCCGGTATTCCGTTGGCAACGGTGGGCGTAACGCAAATTCTGCCGTGCATTTGGTAGCCTCTTCAATGATGAGGGTGAGGGAGGTTTCGCTACCACTGCACTCTTCACCCCAACCGACGAACTGGGCGTTATCCGCTGCCCTGGCTTTTAAAATCAATTCCGTGCCGGGGGCATAGTATTTCTCTTCACAAGATGAGTCGGTAGAACAACTGATGACGACGTCACCGTCTTTTCTCACTGTAATGCTTCCGATGCCGTCACCGATCTTAGTCACTCTGACTCTGTGTAACTCTTGTTGAGCGGGATCCAATTCAAACGTCGCTTGACAGTACCGATTTTTAGTCATCGTCACCGTGCCGACACCATCTCCTTCGCTATTACGGCAAGCACCGCTCCAACCGGTCAATTTTGATCCTGCGGCCGGTGTCGCTAACAGTGTGACATCAGAGTCTTTAGCGTAATCGCGACTGGCCCGATTGCAGTCGATATCGCAATCAAGCAGGCTATCGGGTGAAGTGGATTGAAACTCGCCTTCGCCAGTGCCTCTTTTGATAATCGTTAAGGTGAAAGGGCCGGTTTCTTCTACAGAGGGCGGCGGTAAATCCTCAACGGGTGAACTCAGCTCATCTCCTGTCTTGGGTGTACCCATTGTCACTTTTTGCACCACAGGTTCACTGACTTTGCCAGTGTTGTCAGTGATGATCAAAGTCACCTTATGTTCACCTGGCTCAGAGAAGGTAATGCTGGGCGTAGAATCGGTACCCGTGATGACTTGACCATCGTCGGTTATCCAAGTGTAATTAGTGATCTGCCCATCTGGATCAGAATCAATTGAGGCGCTGGCATCTAAACTGACGGTATTGCCCTCTATTGTCGGTTCTGCGATAACGGGCTCTGGTTTTTGAGTACCACATTCAGGAAAGGCCAAAGCTTCTGTACTCGTGTAGCCGATTTCTGGGTTTCTGCACAGTTTGTTGTCGTCACCACTTAAATCAATGGTATCGAGTTTTGCCAACGATCCTAAATCTGGAATTTCACCACTTAATTGGTTATTCTTCAGCTTGAAACGTTGCAGATTCGCTAATTGACTCAGATTAGGAATAGAACCAGTGAGTTGGTTATAAGATAAATCCAAATCATGCAACTTGGTTAGCGCCGTTAATTCAGGAATACTACCACTGAGTTTATTGATAGCCAGATAAAGCCTTTGCAACTCAATCAGGGCACTTAATTCAGGAATAGGGCCACTCAATTGATTGTTATTGAGAAACAGGATATGCAACTTAGTAAGCGCACTTAACTCTGGAATGGGGCCAGTCAATTGATTGGAATAGAGTCTCAAATCCATCAAACTCGTTAGACTACTCAACTCAGGAATAGTGCCACTAAGCTGATTATCTGAGAGATCAATTTTAGTGATATTTCCATCACTACATTCTATCCCATACCAACTACACGGCGTATCCGTCTTTTTCCAACCGTCGTTGTTAGTCCAGTTATCACCATCTGTGCTGTCGTACAAGGTAACTAGGGTTTCACATTGGGCCGTTGGGATTTCGGTGATGGTGTTACAGTCGGTAGTCGGGTTATAAAGCGTTTGGATTTCGGAGGCAGTGAGGGCGCGATTGTAAACGTACACCTCATCAATCACGCTGTTGAAGAAGTATTTCATTTTACTGCCGTGATTGGAAAGTGGTGTACCACCGATTTGCAATGGCGCGTCTCCCATGTAGGGCACAAAGCCTTCAGGTAAATTGACTTTGGATTTGAGTTCGCCATTAACATAAACGGCTCGATATTCTGCTGTTAAAACAAATGCCGTGTGAATCCATTGGTTATTGTATTCATCACCTAATTCATACGATACACTCAAATCCTGATCGGTAATCGCATCTTCTGTTTTACCGTTACCAATCCCTAAGCCATAATTGTCACCATTGCGAGAAAGACGATCTATCTTTGAAAGAACAATGCCTTTGGTATCAGCAGCTTTATAAGTCCACGTCGCCGCCGTTATCACAGGATTAGCCAAAACTTCACCACCATTGATTTCAATAAAGTCGTCAATGCCGTCGAATTTGAGGCCTTTACCCATGACACCGTCAACACAACTTGGTTCACTGTGGATAATCCCGTCAAAGCCATTACCGCTGTTATCAGTGGCATCGCAGTTATTGAAATTCCAATAACCTAATAAACCATTATTAATTGACTTGGCGGTAAAATCTTGGCCCGTTAAGTTTTCGGAGACTTCAGTATATGCCCGTGTGATGGGCGCAAAAAAGCCCGTAGCTGATTTTTCAGGCATAAGCGTTCCGAACCAGCCTTCTGGCACAGAACACGAAAAATGTCCTTCATTATCAGAGGGTTGACAATCAGCACCATTGTTAGATAAGGATAATCCACTGACACCTTTGCCGTTATCTGTGATTGTGCCACTGATAGTGTGGAAATTAACATCATTGCGGTTTAGCAATTGAATATCATCTAAACGCCCTGCCATACGCACCCGAAATTCCAAAACTTTTTGTAATTCAAGTTCTGGTGCAATGGATTTTAAATCAGCCTCCAAATCGCGGGTGATGGTATGCCAAGTTTTGTCGCGCATACTCACATCTAAGCCACAAGTGACTAAAGTTGAGTCGCTATTGAAATGACAACCCAATGGCTTATCACTGCGATATTCGATATAGATCACCGCGCCACTTGTTTTGACATGCCAGTAAATCGTATGCCCATCGCTTGTGGCTGTTTTCATACTCCAACGAGCAATGAAATTGGTGCTGTCATCAAATGACAGTTTATAGCCAGACCAAGAGTTACCAGTTAATTCAATAACTTGGCTGTCTTTTTCGCTATCAAAGACGTTTGATAATGCCGCGCCACCGTCTGTTTTTTCGTCGTAAATGAACCAACCATCTGTGTTGCCATCTTCAGCGTCTTCTAACATCGTTTTCGAGGAAACTGGATTCGCGGCGTTGTAAAGGCTTTGGATTTCAGCATCCGACAACGCACGGGTATATAAATATACATCGTCAAGCATACCTTGCCATTTGGCATTTTCTCTACCACTGTTCCAACCGCCTTTGTAATAATTTGGTGCCCCGATTTCCAAAAAGCCGTTTTCAATGGAAAATTCAGACAGCACATTTTGTTCATTGGCAGTCGTTACACGTACTCCATCAATATAAATTTCTTGTGAACCACCGGCATGACGTACCAAAGCAACGTGATACCAATTATCCGGTTCTATGCTACCCCCAACCGGCATAACAATCTGATCATCCGAGCTTTGCCCATCTTGAGTCGTTAAGAAAACCCTAATGGCATTGCCACTGCCTCGCGTGTGTAAAGTGACAGTTTGATCACCAGCACCGGTACCCGTGCCACCGGAATGAATAGCAAACAAATATCTTTCAGCTTTGCTACTCGCCTTTGCCCATAACGCAATCGTCAAATCTTCAGCGGTGAAATCAAAATCTTGATGCTGAATATATCCAGTACCATCCAATTGTAGAGCTTGCCCGACAACCCCAGATGCAAAATAGGTATTATATTCAACCGCATTGTTATTACCATTGCCACTGACATCACAAGCATGTCCGTCTAATGAATAATAGGCAAATAAACCCGTTTGTAGATTTGCAGGTATTTCTGCGTTAGTGACGTTAGTGCATGAAATAGGCGTGGGCGATTGAACTGCTTGATTTTGGCTATAAAGTGTCCCTATTTCAGCATCCGATAAGCCACGATTATAGAGATACATCTCATCAAGCATTCCTAGCCATTTAGCTTTTTCATAACCATTAGCATTTGTCCAAGCTCCCTGATAGTAATTGGGCGCACCAATTTCCAACAAACCATTTTCCACCGAAAACTGTGGCAATACATTTCGTTCCTCAACCGCACTCACTCGTACTCCATCCTTGTAGAGTTTTAATAATCCATTTTGACGAGTAAAAACAAGATGATACCAAGTATTCTGTTCATCTAATATCGTGCCAGGATTAGCGACTTGATTTGGCTCAGAACCAGCACCTTGCCCATCTTCTGTGGTTAAAATGGCCCTAATGGCTCGATTCTGATAATAATGAGCATCAATCGTTTTATCGCCTTGTCCAGTTCCATCACCGCCGGAGTGAATGGCATATAAAAATCTTGTCGTTGAATCCGTCGCAAGATTTTTAACCCATATTGCCACCGAAAAATCCGCAGTGCTAAAGTTAAAGTTTTCCTTGCGAATGTAGCCCGTGCCATCCAAATCAAGCGCATTTCCCACAACACCAGTCGCATAATTGACATTGTGTTCTGTGCCGTCATTGCCGTTACCGCTGGCATCATTGGGATTACTATCTAATGGATAGTAAGCAACTAAGCCATCGCATAAATTGTCAGCGAGTTGGGTGTCGCCGTTGCAGCCGGTGGTGGCGGGTTTGGTGGAGTTGTAATAGCTCTGGATTTCGGATGCACTGAGGGCGCGGTTGTAGAGAGACACCTCATCCATAATGCCGCTAAATTGTTGATTTTGATCCCAACAGCCGCCTACGCAATCTTGCTCGCCACCCAGCCAAAATCCGGATGACTCCACGATTAATTTACCAGCAGTTGCGTCTTGCTTAGTTCCCACTAAACTGCCATCCACAAAGACTTCAAGCGTTGATGAAGAGCGCACCACATTCACTAAATGCCATTCCCCATCATTAATCTTTGGCGTATCAA
>Ga0316201_10000031_pt1 | contig 53803 bp, 55 predicted proteins | sample CS6wburrow_MG_FD_204516 | JGI IMG/M metagenome (GOLD analysis project Ga0316201, IMG submission 204516) | Coastal sediment microbial communities from Delaware Bay, Delaware, United States - CS-6 worm burrow | ecosystem: Environmental > Aquatic > Marine > Coastal > Sediment | place: USA...
CGCTTACGTTTGGAATCGTATACATACCGGCAGGACAGCCTTTGAGCGCGGCCCTGACGGCCTCTTCGTCCGCTGTCTTGTGCCATTCCTTCTTGTGCCATGGCATCGCCATCCAGATCGCGGCACAGGCTACAAAAACGACGACCGCCGACACCAGAATTGGCAGCCACAAAGATATGATCGTCATAACAACCCCCTTCTCTTCTTTCTTAATGTATAGCAGATACGCGTCGGTTATGCTGGCAGTATGCTAGCTAGGTACCTGCCACTGATCGCCGGAATCGCCCCTGTACTCGGCGTTTCGCTTGCGTACTGGCTGGGTATCGAGAGCGGCATCCTGCCGGGTTGCGTGCCGTTCCTGGAAGGCTGTGTGTCTGTCAGTGCCACCGGTCGTTACCTGCCCGGAAGCCTGCTATTTCAGGCCGTCATGCTGCCGCAGGTGGCAATACTGGTATTTCTATGGAGTTTCGCCGCAGGATGGCTGCGCTGGCTTGCTCCTGAGACCAAGGCGCCGGATGCGATAGTCTTTGCCGGCACCCTTGGCGCTCTGGCATTGATCCTGTACGTGACATTTCTGGGCACTTCAGGTCAGTTTTATGAGTTCATGCGCCGCTTCGGTATCTATTTCTATTTTCTTGGCACCGCCACGGCGCAGCTCACCCTGGCCCTCTCCCTGCTCCGGCACTCGAAGACTGCGACCACCCCGCATCTGCGACGAATTGCGGCGGCAATGCTGTGGTTGTGCGGCTTACCGTTCGCCCTCGGTCTTCTCAATCTGGTACTCAAATCGATACTCGAGGACGCAGACATGGCGGAGAATCGCATTGAGTGGATTGCGGCTTTGTTCATGCAGGCTTACTTTGTCGTGCTTTACCTTGCCTGGCGTGTGACCGGCTTCTCCGTCACCGTGCGAACGTCTAGTCAAGGTGCGGATTAGAGAAACGCTCATCCGACAGGACTGTTGCATCGGTCAGGGATTCCAGGAATGCGACGAGGTCCCTGCTCTGCTCATCCGAGAGCTCGAAGCCACGTACAAACTCGGACTTGTACGGGCTAAGCCGTCCGTCACCTGCATACGCACCCTGTTCTACGAGGCGTCCTCCTCTTGCGTAATGTGAGATCGCATCGCCGAGAGTGGCGACGCTGCCGTCGTGCATGTAAGGCGCGGTAACAGCGATATTTCGCAACGAGGGGGCCTTGAATCGACCCATGTCGCGACGCTCGCCTGTCATGTCGAATAGACCGGTGTTGTCCTCAGGGTAAGCACCCTCGCCGCCCACATTGTAAAGGCCGGTGTTGTGAAAACCGACGGGATCAACGCGTGTGTTTGCGTGCGTCGTGCTGTCTGAAAAATTGAAGCCCCCGTGACAATGGAAGCACTCGAGTTTTTCAGAAAAGAACAGCTCCATGCCGCGTATGGCTGCCTCGCCAAGAGCGTCGTCGTCCCCTGCCATGTAACGATCGTAGGGCGTATCAAAGCTGACAATACTGCGAACGAACGCGGAAATTGCACGAACACCATTGAGCAGCGAATAGGGATTCTTATCGCCTGAAAAGGCCGCCCTGGTTAACGCGGCATAGCCGGGGTCACTCTCCAGTAAGACTGCAAATTCATCGGCGTGGCTTCCGAAACCCATTTCAATCGGATTGTCACCGAGTAGCGGCGTCAAAGCCTGGTCTTCCAGGCGATCCAGTAGCGGGTTTGCCCATGTCAGGCGACTCGCGTACGCGACATTGACGAGACTCATCGAAGCACGAGGGTGAACCTCGCCCGTGGAACCGATCGAGCGCGCCCTGCCATCGGTAAACGCCAGGGCCTGGATATGGCAACTCGCGCAGGACATGCTGCCATTACCAGAGAGGCGTGTGTCATAGAACAACCATCGGCCAAGCTGCACCTTTGTCGCTGACATTGGATTATCGGCAGGAACCAATGGCGCTGGAACGTCAGCCGGGAGGCGCCATTCGTAGGCGGGTTCGCGTTGCAGCCACCAGAACACCATTGCGAGGACGGCGGCGACACTGCAAGCCAGGAGTACATTTCTCATCGATAGGTCGAAAATACGTTCTGTCGCCCTTCTGTTGTGCCGGTCTCAAAGTCTATTCCCAGTGCGGCGAACGGGGCAGCGCAAGCAGACTCCGCAGGTCCTGACGAGCAATCACCGGGCAGGCCGTCATCGAAGTTCACACCATCAAAAAGCGCCTTCAGATCGATAGCGATTGAATCGCTGTTAGGTGAAAAGTCGTGGAGTTCAACGGTAACGCGATTCGGAAAGCGGCAGCCGCTGATATCCCTGACGGTCCCGCGGCAGCCGGCGCTACCCAGATGCATCCAGAAACCATCGTCTTGCGTCCTGACTCCCGCGCGCAGGAATTTGTAGCCGGAGCGCCAGTGCCAGTGCATCGCCTGATCGTCTAACGGTGCCTCGGCGATCAGCGGGTTGGCATGGTTACGTTCAAAAGGCACGCCGACGGTGAATCTTAGCCCCCTGTATTCACCTGGCGGCACGCCGCCGACCAGGTACGCGAACAAACCTGGCGTGCCGTCCCGACAGGCATCCTGCCCATTCTCGAGGTCGATCAGCGCCAGATCCGGCTGCTGCCAGGGAATGTCAGTGTGCAATTGCAGGTCGTGGGCAATTCCAGCCGCGTCAAGCAGCTGCAGGGAGGAAACATATAGCCGCAGATCACTCAAAGCGATCCCTTCGTCGGCGCAGGTGATCGGACTGCCATTCCAGGTCGCGACGAATAGCACCTTGACCCCAAGGTAGGGTTTCGAGCAGGCGCTCGACAGAAGCAGAACCAGCCCAGCCAATACCAGGCACGGGCGAGCTGTTACAGCGTTGGAAAAATTCAGGTAATAGCCCCACTCACTTCGGCTTGTTCGCCGTCAGGGTCATCTTCGTCCGGCACAAACTTGTAGTCAAGCACGCCAGTGGCGAGAAGGTCCTGTGAGGCCTGCGCTACAGACAGTTCCGTCTCGACCTCCCTGATCTTGGCTTCCGCATGCACATTTTCAGTAGCACGCTCAGTCAGTTCAGAGCGCAGTTCCCGCGTCTTCATGACCGACTCTTTCAGATCTCTGGATACACGATCAAGCTTGGACTGTTGCTCGCTAATCACATTATCGCGGCGCTCGATACCGATCGTCATTTCCTTAAGCTCTTCATCAAGGCCTTCGAGTTCTTCCTGAGCCTTGGTGGCAGCGCTTTGGGATACGCGAAGTTCGGCTTCGAGGGACCGGATACGGTCGTCTCGAGGATCGCGTTTCTTGGTCCGATTGCCAGACCTAATAGAGGAAAGGACGGTCGCCAGCAGCAGGCCCAGCAAGAACGCTGCCGCTATCAATACCAGATTCTCGGGGAGTTCGACAAACATTGGGCTATGATTATTTGGATTTACTTTTCATAACAGGACCGGGTTCTCAATACTGACACCGGCGGGCAGCTTGCAAGTTCAGGGGTTCGCCGCCAATACGCCAGAAAAAAAGCTATAAATTCTTTATATACCAGTATCTTACGGGCGTTTATTAATTATATTTTTAATATCTGCCAGGCACGCAGCGAATTAACGTCTGCACCAGAATGCCGCCGTTTGTGCCTTGAGGAAGCCCTCGGCAGCAGCCCCCTTCAGCATTGCCAGGGTACTGACTGCACCTGCCTCTACGCAGGTATCGGCGACAATCGTAATCGATCTGGGTGCGTCAGGTACAGGCCAACCGGTCGTCGGGTCCAGTATGTGACTGTAACGTCTGCCGTCCTTGAGCAGGAATCGTCGAGCGTCGCCGCTGGTGGCAAGTGCGCCTTGCTTGAGGTTGACGATCCGGTCAGCTTCCGTAGCACTGTCACCTTCGATCGCCACTTTCCAGTGTCGTCGGCGATCAGGTGCTTCCGTGGCGACCAGGTCGCCGCCGAAATTGACCAGGCAGGGATCGCCCCCCTCCTCCCGAATCAGGGCTGCGCAGCGGTCAACTGCGTATTCCTTGCCGATTCCACCGAGATCTATTTCCATGCCTGCCGGCATCTGCAAATACGGTCGTTGCCAACTGACCCGGTGCCACCCGACCAGCTGCATCACCGCCTCGACCTCAGAGACGCCCGGAATGCAGTCGCTACCGTCGAAACGCCAAACACGTCGCAGTACGCCCGAGGTGATATCGAAACGATGCTCGCTGAGGTCGTAAAGTGTTACCGCGAAATCCAGAAGGTCCGCGGTTTCCTCGTCAACCTCGATAGTCTTACCGCTTGCGGCGTTTATCCGGGCGACGATATTGCCCTCGAGGTAGCGGCTGAATTTCTCCTCGATACGCCAGGCCTCGGCCGCGACGCGTCCTGTAAGCCTGAGAGCATGCGCTCTTTTCGGCGCCTCACAAACCAGCTCGCAAGGGCTCCCCATGGCCTGAAATCGGCCATGCCAGGCATCTTCGGCCAGTTCCAGGCGGATATCATCCGCCTGCCTGGGCCCCCTAGAAGCGATAACCAAACTGCACGATTACGGCGTTCAGGTCCGGGTAATTATCCCGCGACGCCTGATTGCCGATAATCTGGCTGCCAGGCACCGTGCCCGCCTGACGATAGGCCTCGACACGCAGACTCATCTCATTGTCGTTGCGCGTTCGCCAGCCATACTTTACGCCTGCCGTAATAGCGTCGAAATCGCCGAGACGATAGTCCGCCGATGCGAAGCTCGGTAGTGGCTGCGCATCCGAAATACTGAGCTGATAGAACTCAGCCTCTGTCTGCGTGTAGAAACGCAGGTGTGGCTCAATATAGCTGTCCGTACCGAACGGGATCCGGTATCGAAGGTCGACTGTGTGAGAGTCAATATCCCAGTCATCCGTCATGTAGCGATAGGACGCGTCGAGTACCTTGCCGTTCATGTAGTACTTTGCCTGGCCGTAAAGGCTGTGCTTGGTGCGTTCATCCGGTCGGTTCTCGAACAGGTATTGGTGCGACGGCCCTTCAACGCCGGGCGTCAACGTTCGCAGCAGCGTATCGCCTGTGGTGCCATCGACCAGGCTCAACACTTTGTACGGATCCGTAAGGTAGCCGTCCGACATACTGTACGAGTAGTTCGCCTGCACGACGAGGTTTCGTGATATTACCTGTGTCACGCCGAAAACCACGTCCAGCACGTCCTTGTCCTGGTCGCCCAACCTGTTGCTGGTATCGCCAACATCAAGCATCGGCGTTAGCGGCGTCGGGGCGCCGCCGACCGGATCCAGGGAGTCCATTGACAGTGCAATGCCCGCGGACAGGGTGGTATTTCGCTGGTTGAAGTCTCGGGCGTACTTGGCGTTTACCCCGAGGTGCATGTAATCGTATTCCTTGGAAGCACTGGCCCCAACATTGATCAGGCTGGTCTCGCCGATCGGCTGTTGCCAGCCGCCGCTGATGGCCACACGCGTGTCCTTGAATGTGTCATCGAGCGGCAATACACCGCCTGGAACGGTATAAGCGGCATTGCCGGATGGGCGCGTGAAGGTCTGCGGCACGTCCTGACGAATCGCGCCACTCGGCGTGGCACCGGTCAGACCGTCAACCGTCAGACTCAGGGTCAGGAAACGATCATCAACGAACATTCGTCGTGCAATAGCACTGACGCTGAAATCTTTAACCCTGTCGCCGTCCTCCCCGTAATACAGCAGGGAGGTATTGAAGTCCCAGTCCGGTTCTTCCTGCGCAACCGCGGGTTGCACAACGCCGGAACCCAACAAGGTGCATGTTGCCGTGGCGAGCGCCGCTGAAATCGATCGATTGTCTTGCTTGCTCATTCGTATGCCCTCAGTTACAGCCGCAGCCGCCGCCGCCAAATCCACGCCCGCCGCTGGACGCCTCTTTGCTGAAATAGATGTGGTCATCGGTCGCAGCCTCGAGTTCGTCGGTAGTCAGCTGCATCTCAGCCTTTGCCAGTACATCGCGCTCCCAGGGCTCAACACCCATCGAGGAGCACCCGGTAGCAATGAGCAGCGTCGTTGCTGCGATGACAATCGTCTTGTTCATTTAGAAATCTCCTGCTGGAGGGCAGCGACTATTGCTGCTTCGTATTCGTCCTGTCGCTTCACTTTAAAACCAAGGTGCTGGGCTGCCAGCTGACCGTCGCGACCAATGACAAACGAACTCGGCATGCCTCGAACGTCATAAGCCTTGGCCAGCACACCGTTTGGGTCATAGCTAATTCGGAACTGGGCGGGGTATTTGTCGAGGAACGCAGCCGCATCGTCCTGGTCCTGATCGACGTTGACGCCGATAATGACCAGATCGTCCTGGGCATATTTCTTGTGCATCTCGTTCAGCCAGGGGAAGGAGCGCCGACACGGCACACACCAGGACGCCCAGAAGTCGAGAACCACGACTTTGCCCTCGTAGTTGGCAAGATTCAGTGTCTCGCCGGGCGCTGCCGCAGACTCCGCAAGCGGCGACATCAGCATCATCCACGTCAGCAAAATTGCGCCCAAAATTGGCAGTTTTTTCATTTCCAGCCTCCCTGCTTTGCTTTGAGGTCCATACTATTCCAATGCGTTAGAGGCCCGTCAGGCAGAAATCCTTCGCAAGAATTGCAGAGCCTGGTCAGGAAAATCGGTAAACAGGCCGTCAATGGCCAGATCGTGGATGAAATAAGCCAGTAAATCGTCAAAGGATGCGAAACCGGGTGGCAGCTCGTCGCTCCGAAAAGTATAGGGATGCACTGCCAGACCCACCTGATGCGCGCGTTGCACCAGCCCGGACGGCGTTAACTTGCCATCACGTTTTCGCAGACGGTAGGCCCGTCTGAGCCACGGCCCAATACCATCGACCGTCTTCGCCAGCCGCCGCAGTCCCTTCTGCGTGCGCAACGCCGCATATTTCGTAGGCGATTCGCCCCAGCCATCCTCGCCGATAAGCTGTACCAGCTTCATCCGGCAGCCCAGCTCGTGTCGGATGCGGCGCAATTCAGAGGCGTCGAAGCATTGCACGTAGACCGGATCCGAGTGCTTGTTGTAGCCGTAGTCGGCCAAGGTTCGGAGAAATTCCAGGGTGATGTCAAATCCCTCGCTGCGGTGCCATTGCGGGCGCTTGATTTCAGGGTAGATTCCGACCATCCGATCGTTTGCCGAAATCAGGGAACGTACGATTTCGAGCTCCTCGGCAAAAGTCTGGACTCGAAATACCTCGTCCGTATCCTTGAATCTGCCCGGGTACACCGGTGAGCCACCGGGACCAACTCGCTCGCAGACGTTGAGCGTCTTGATCTCGGCAAGGTCAAAGTCCCGAACATAGTAGCGTCCATCAGCACGCTGTCGGCCCGGATAGCAGTTAGCGACATTGGTAACGCGATCGAGGTGGATATCGTGCAGAACGACCAAGGCATCATCCCGTGTCGCTACGACATCCTGCTCAAGATAGTCGGCCCCCATGGCATAGGCGAGCGCCTTGGCGGGCAAAGTGTGCTCCGGCAGGTAGCCCGAGGCGCCGCGATGGGCAATGACGACTGGCCTCATAAACTAAACAACATTAAATATCAGTCATAAATATTGGTTTTTTCGACCTATTCAATAGGTCCATCAGCGTCAAAGCCAGGGAAATCCAGCACCTCCCAGCGGGAGGTGTCTTCGCCCCGAGCCTGGCGGCGCAAGGCATCCGCCATCTCACGGTCGTTCCAGTCGATCAGTTCCTTGCAGCGCTTGAGCACCTCTTCAGGCGTTTCCGCTACGCCGCCAAAGGGTTTTATAGCGATCATGTTTTTGTCGTTGGCGTCGGCGACATCCATCATGAAACGAACCAGGTCCGTCTTTTCGCCATACAGGCCCGGCAATACAAACACGGCCTCGCACTGCTTGATTTGCGCAATGAGCTCGTCCTTGATCGCCTGTACTCCGCCCGATAGCGGGATGTTCTCAGGTTTGCTGACGTTGATGTAGTAGAAGCGATCCAGGCTTTCGAGAAACTCGAATACGCGCAAGTAGTCATCGTTTTCTTCAAACGTGTGGGTAGCGAATACCCGAATCGGGTTGTTTTCTGACACCGTGCGCTCCGTTTTAGCGGCCCGTTTCCCGTAGTTTAGCCAATTCGACGCCTCCCCGCGAAATCCTTGTCACAGATTGATCTCAGTGGTTTCCATGCCATGGGGCTTTCGGTATCGTAGCGCCGCATGAGGCTTCTTTTATATAACATCCGATACGCGGTTGGCGGTGGCGCGAGCATGCATATGCCCCTGCCCGGCGCGGGCTACGTTCTGGGAAACCAGACGGTGCTGCCGGAGATTGCGAAGTTCATCAAATCCGTCGATCCTGACGTTGTCGGCCTGATCGAAGTCGATACGGGCTCCATCCGCAGCCGCAATGTCAATCAAGCCGAGAAACTCGCTGCCGACCTTGGCATGAATGCGTCCTACGAGACCAAGTACGGCCAGAAGTCGTTCAATCAGCTGCTGCCAATCGTGCGCATGCAGGGAAACGCTTTTATGGCTGCGCCGCGAGTTCACGGCGAGACCTTTCATTACTTCGACACCGGTATCAAGCGCCTTATCATAGAGCTCGAGATGCAGGACTATGCAATTTTCCTCGTGCACCTTTCTCTCAAGTATCGGCATCGCCATCTGCAGCTGCGCCACCTGTATGACTTGATCCAGGCAACCAGCAAGCCAGTCCTGGTAGCCGGTGATTTCAACACCTTCTGGGGTGAAAACGAAATCTACCTGTTCATGAAAGCGGCAGGCCTGCGTTCAGCGAACATAGAAAGCCTACCCACGTATCCGAGCCGTGCACCACGCAAGGAACTGGACTTCATTCTTTACCAGGATGGCCTCCAGGTAACATCGTTTGAAATCCCGGATGTCAAACTGTCAGACCATATGCCATTGGTCTGTGACTTTGAACTCGCCTGACAAGAGCAATCTGAAAATGAACCAACATTGGAAAACGAACACTGACGACGACGGAATCTTCTGGTTGTGCATTGACAAGGCCGACGCAAGTGCAAATGTGCTTTCGTCAGAGGTCATGCTCGAACTCGATGGCATCCTGAAGCAGCTCGAGGCGAAGCCGCCTCGTGGACTTGTCGTGCATTCGGGCAAATCCGGTAGCTTTGTCATGGGTGCCGACATCAAGGAATTCGTTGGCATCGAATCAGAGCAGCTGGCTTATGAACTCGTCTCGCAAGGCCAGCAGTTATTCAATCGTATCGAAAACCTCAAGTGCCCAAGCGTCGCGGTAATCAACGGTGTCTGCCTTGGCGGCGGCCTGGAGCTTGCGATGGCTTGCGACTACCGGATTTCGCTGGAATCCGACCAGCGCATCCTGGGTCTTCCGGAGGTGAAGCTCGGCCTGCACCCGGGATTTGGTGGCACCGTCCGTGCCATCCAGATTTGCGGCGTCCGGGCTGGCATGCCTTTGATGCTGACCGGTAACCCGATCACGCCATCCAAGGGACGCCGAATCGGGCTGATAGATAAGATCGTTGCTGATGATGACTGGCGCAGCGCCGCGGCTAGCCTGATTCAGGCAGCCAAACCAAAGCAACGTGCGCCGCTGCTCGATCGCCTGATGAACCTCAGAGTGGCGAGGTCATTCGTGCGCAACATGTTGCTGAAGCAGGTTCGCAGCAAGGCTCGCAAGGAACATTACCCTGCCCCTTACGCAATGATCGACATCTGGGCATCCGATGGAGCGTCGACTAAGAGCGGCTATGAGGCGGAGGCACGAAGCTTCGCCAGCCTGATGTGCAGCAGCAGTTCACGCAATCTTGTGCGCGTATTCTTCCTGCAAAGCCGCCTGAAGGGACAAGGTAGCAAAACCGAAACGAAGATCCGGCATGTTCATGTTGTTGGAGCCGGGGTCATGGGTGGCGATATTGCCGCCTGGTGTGCGCTGCGCGGGCACACCGTAACCTTGCAGGATCGGGAGCAAAAATATATCGATCCGGCACTTGCGCGGGCCAGGAAACTGTTCGAAAAACGCGTTCGCAATACGGACGAACGAACAAAGACGGAGCAGCGATTGCGCGCCGACGTGACCGGTGACGGCGCGGCCGACGCCGACCTGATCATCGAGGCCATCTATGAAAACCTCGAAGCAAAGCAGGAGCTGTACAAAGTGCTGCAAGCGAAGATGAAACCCGGCGCCCTGCTTGCCAGTAACACCTCCAGTATTCCGCTGGAGGAACTTCGCACAGTGCTTAATGAGCCCCGGCGTTTCATCGGACTGCACTTCTTTAATCCTGTGGCAATGTTGCCGCTGGTCGAGGTCATACGGTGTGAAGACACCGATCAGGAAGCGATGAACATCGGCTTCGCTTTCACCAAGGGCATCGGCAAATTGCCGCTGGAGTGCGCCAGTTCACCAGGGTTTGTGGTCAATCGTATCCTCGCCCCTTACATGGCGGAGGCGATGCATCTGCACGAAGATGGTGTGCCGCTGGTAGAGATTGATCGGGCGGCGGAGGCCTTCGGCATGCCGATGGGACCTGTCGAACTGGTCGACAGCGTCGGGCTCGACGTTGCGCTGCATGTTTCGAAAGTGCTGGGCGCTGCCATGAATCGTCCGATCCCGGCACACCTTTCGAAAATGGTGGACGAAGGCTTGATAGGCAGGAAATCCGGTCAGGGCTTTTATCGCTGGGAGGATGGCAAGGCCATCAAGCCGGCGGCAGATAACGCAAATATTCCGGACGATATCCAGGACAGGCTGATCCTGCCGATGGTCAACGAAGCGGTGGCTTGCCTGCATGAGGGAGTCGTCAAAGAGGCCGATCTCCTGGATGCCGGCGTCATCTTCGGGACCGGATTCGCCCCATTTCGTGGTGGCCCACTGAACTACGCGCGGGAACGAGGCAAAGCAGAGGTGCTCTCGTCGCTCAAGAGGCTTGCTGACCGCCACGGCGACCGATTTAAGCCGCATGCAGGCTGGTCAGAGCTGTAACGGTTGTGACCTGAGCCCCATATTGGATAATAAACTGTGCGGTGATTCACGATGCGCCATTTAACGGGTACCGGAAGTCGTTGAATTAAAGGTAGAATGCCGCCTGCAAAGCAAGAACCACAACGAAGAGCGAATGGCGATTTATTTCTGGACACATAATGGCAGCTGAGCAGGTAAGTACTGAAATGCTCAGGCGGTTTTCTCCGCTGGATGGTCTCAAACGGGACAATCTCGCGGCGCTCGCCCGTAAGGTGCAGATTCGTGAGCTATCGCCCGGACAAATGCTCTTCAAAGAGGGTGACACCGAAAAACGCACGATTTACGTGGTTTCCGGTACGCTCGAGCTGGTCGATCAGGCCAAAGTCGTCGGCAAAGTCGATGGCGGCACCGAGTTTGCCCGCAATCCTGTCGCACCGGTCTTCCCGCGCCGCATCTCCGCTCGTGCCCGTGATCGAGTCCAGTTCTTGTCGATCGACAGCGATCTGCTTGACGTCATGCTTACCTGGGACCAGACCGGCACCTACGAGGTTTCGGAACTGGCCGGTCGGTCCGATGAGGGCAATGAAGACTGGATGACGATGTTGCTGCAGACCAAGGCGTTCCACAAGATTCCGCCTGCCAATATCCAGGCGATCTTCATGCGCATGCAGCAGATCAACTATAAGTCCGGTGATGTCATCCTGAAACAAGGTGCCGAAGGCGACTACTTTTATGTACTGATCCGCGGTAATGCGCTGGTGACCCGCGAAACGCCGCTCAGTAAGGAAGGGATTAAACTCGCAGAGCTGCACGTAGGTGACACGTTTGGCGAGGAGGCTTTGATATCCGAAGCCAAGCGCAACGCCACGGTGACGATGCAGACGGACGGATCGGTGATGCGCCTCGGCAAAGAGGACTTCAAGAAGTTATTGAACGAGCCGATGCTGGATTGGGTTTCCAAGGAACAGGCCCAGGAGATTGTGCAGTCCGGCGGCCAGTGGCTCGACGTGAGATTGCCAAGCGAATTTGAAAATCAGCGCCTTGATGGAGCCATCAACATCCCGCTGTATTTCATACGCCTCAAGATATCGACGCTGGACCCCGAGAAGAAATACGTCGTTTGTTGCGATACCGGACGCCGTAGCTCGGCCGGAGCCTATATTCTCAGTGAGCGCGGCTACAAAGCCTACGTATTGCGCGACGGCATCAACACTGAGCAGGGCTAACGGGATTCAGCCCAGTCGGGATTACATCGTGTGGGTAGGTTTGTCGCCACCGAGTGCGCCTGCCAGGTAGGTTTCGATTTTCTTCTGCGTGTTTCCCTGATCCTGGTCACTGAACTGCACGCCGATGCCCGCCGTCCGCTTGCCTTGAGCGCCTTTCGGCGTCATCCAGATCACCGTTCCTGCGACCGGTATTTTCTCCTCCTCGCCCATCAGGTTCAGCAGCATGAAAACCTCATCGCCAAGCTTGTAGGAGCTACTGGTAGGAATAAACAGCCCGCCATTGATTACGTAGGGCATGTACGCGAGATACAGCGCACTCTTGTCCTTAATGGTGAGTGTTAGCAATCCTGGTTTGCTCATTACTTGCCCTTTTTGCCCAGTTGGCGACGTTTATTGCAATTGGTCTAGCGGCTCGCCAGCATCAGGTTCATGCCGTCGTTTGGTTCTTCGGGCCCGCAGCCCTGAAGCCCCCCAGCCCAATCGATCAAGAGGCCCTCAAAAGTCAGCTGGACGTTATAGGAACCGCCAGGCTGACCACGTAGCCGATTTATTATGTCTAAATAGCAGAACAGATTTCGCCTGTCCATGCGCCGTAGCACAGAATCGTCGATTACCAGACCCTGGGCCTTGTCACGACCCGCAGATTGCGCGACAGCCATCAGATTGACCTGTTGAGCCAACCAGTTCAGAACGAACGCAGGGTCGAGCTTCGAGCAGCGCGCAGCGACGGCAACCGGTGAGCTCTCGCCTCGCCCAACTGCGTTGAAATCGCGCGCCATCGCCGCGCTGGCTTCGAGATTGTCCAAGGCCGCGATCGCGCCTATCGGCGCGCCTCCGGCGGACCGCAAGGCGTCCGTCCAGGCGCTGCCTGGATGCAGTCGATTGAGCCACTCCAGCGCCGCAGCTTCGGCTGGCTGCGTAAATTCTATGCGTTGGCATCGACTAAAGATGGTCGCCGGTAGCCGGCCCACCCGATCGGCAATCAGGATCAGCAGCGCATCACCAGGGGGTTCTTCAAGCGTCTTGAGCAGGCTGTTGGCGGCGCTGTCGGTCATAGCGTTGGCCGGTTCGACTACCGCTACCTTGCCGTCGCCGGCATAGCTGGTCAGCCCAAGATCGCTGACGAGGCGGCGAATCTGGTCGATACCAATGGCCTGCTTGTCCTCCAGCGGGGATATCCAGCGAAGATCCGGGTGCTCCAGGATTTCGACCGGATGGCTCGGTAGTTGCCCGCATTGCGCTGGCTCGAGGGCCAGTCGGGCGATCCAGGCCGCGGCGGCCCGCTTGCCCACACCTGCCGGGCCCAGCAACAGGATCGCGTGAGGCTGACGCCCTTGGGCGATTCGGTCACGCCAATTCTTTGCAAAGTCAGATTGCCAGGATAATTCCATAAAACAATAACTTATAATCTTTTATTAAGGTCAATTAATAACTAAGAGTTGATCGACGAGCAGGCGAATCTCTGCAGCCACCGCATCGCGGCTCTGCGTGGTATCCAGAACGACGAAGCGCTCGGGCTCCGTCAAAGCAAGTTGCAGATAGCACTCCCGAACCCGTTGGAAAAAGTCATGTCGCTCCTGTTCGAAACGGTCGCGCACGCCCCGCTCGTCTGCCCGCTGCATGCCAATCTCGACCGGGGCATCCAGCAATATCGTCAGATCGGGCCAGGTATCGCCATGAACCCAGTCAGCAAGCCGATCAATGGTGTCCATCGGGATTCCACGACCGCCCCCCTGGTAGGCGCGACTGGAGTCTGTAAATCGGTCAGTAACGACCCAGGTACCCGCCTCCAGGGCAGGCAAAATCACGTTGTTGACGTTGAGGGATCGCGCCGCGAACAGCAGCAGCAGCTCGGCGACCTCGGGAATAGGCTCGTCGTTTCGATCCTTCAGCATGTCGCGGATCTCTTCGGCGAGCGGTGTGCCGCCCGGCTCACGGGTCGTCAGTACCTGATGCCCGGCAGTCTCAATGTGCTTCACCAGGACCGCCATGTTCGTCGACTTGCCGACGCCTTCGATCCCTTCAATGCTTATGAACTTGCCGCGCTCCACATCACCCTCCCTGTCAACGGCGATTGCGCAGTCGCCGCAGGTATTCTGCAACGGCCGCATCATGTTCCGCTTTAGTCGCCGAAAAGCGGTGACCTCCATCGCCGAGTCCGGTTGCGACGAAGTACAGCTCGTTTCCCGTCGCCGGATTGAGCGCCGCATGAATGGCTGCTCGACCGGGCATCGCTATGGGCGTCGGTGGCAGTCCACGCCGAGTGTACGTGTTGTAGGGCGTATCGGTACGTAAGTTTTTCCGCGTTAAGTTGCCATTGAACCCGGCCCCAATACCGTAAATGACCGTTGGATCCGTCTGCAGACGCATGCCAATTTGCATCCGGCGCGTAAACACACCGGCAATGCGTTGTCGTTCGTCTGCGCGCCCTGTCTCCTTCTCGACAATGGAGCCGAGAATCAACGCTTCATACGGCGACTTCAGCGGCGTTGCCGCATCCCGATCGCTCCATTCAACGGCCAGGACCTTCTGCATGAGCGTATAGGCCTGAGCCAACAGCTGACGGTCGGTGGTGTCGCGCGCGAACCGATAGGTCTCAGGCAAAAACAGCCCTTCCGGATGCATTACGTCAGCGCCAAGCTCGGTGAGCAATCCCGGCCAGTCTTCGTCCGTCATCGTCGCCTGGATCGCCTCATTAGCATGAAGTGCCGCAAGAAGATCGCGATGGTTCCAGCCTTCAATAATCGTGAAAGAAAATAATCTCACCGCGCCACTGGTAAATTGCTCCAGCATCGACGCAGGAGTCGCTCCCGGTAACAAGAGGTAGTGGCCGGCCTGCACCTGGCTTGCCGCACCGCTCCAGCGCGCGTAAAGCCGAAACCAGCGATCATTCTCAATGATGCCCTGTTTAACGAGTTTACCGGCGACAGCCGAGAATGAGCTGCCGTTGGGAATTTCGAAGTCCAGGCCGTTATCGGGAACCGTTGCTTCGCTCGACATGAAGCGATCGACCTGAATTGCGATCGTGCCGAGACCCGCCGCCAGCACCAGGGCCAGGATCAGCAAAATGGCCGGCACGCGCTTCATTGTGCGCACTCTACGATGCCGCTTTGCGCCAGGGCCCTCATGACGGAGCGCGTCCTCGTATGTGCATGCCACTCCTTATCGCCGCAACGCTGCACCGGCAGAATTCCGAACTGACTGTTGCAAATAAATACTTCATCGCTGTGCATAAGCTCCGACTCGCTGATATCCCGAACCACCACGGTATCGCCAGTTCGACGCAGAGTCTCGATCGCATGACGCCGCATAACGCCGGCAACGCCGCAACGATCTAGAGACGGTGTGGCAATGGTGTTAGCGGTGACAATGAACACGTTGCTCATGGTACCGCAGATAACGCGACCATCTGCGTCCAGCGTAAACCCCTCGAACGCTTCACCGGGCGCAATTTCAAGTCGGGCGAGTACTTGTTCAAGTCGATTCAGGGTTTTGCAGCCGGCAGTTGCTGAGAACATCGCAAGGCGAGTATCGCACAGCATTGTTTCGACACCCTCGCGATAATGTTCCGCCGCAAGTGCCTGCGACGAGAATACCCCCACAAATTCGGCGCCTGAAGTTGCTGCGCTACGCGCATAACCGCGCGCAGAAATTCCGGCACTCAGAATGATCTTGGCCGTACAGTGTGACCGGTCTGCGTCGCTGGCCCGAATGGCGAGGTCCAACGAAGCTCGCAGCGCCTTATCGGCTGGTTTAGGCAGGCGCAGTTTTTCGCAGCCGAGCTGCAGGCGTTCGAGATGATAATTCCAGAGTCTCGGCCGGCCATCACGAATTGCCACCGTCTCAAACAGCCCGTCACCATACTGAAAGGCGCGATCGTCGATCGAAACCTGGCTCAGTGGTTCACCGTTGCGAAACCACTGGCTCATCGCTCCAGCGCCCTCAACATTCCCTTGGCTTTTGCACGTGTTTCTTCAAGTTCAGCACTGGCATCAGAGTCTGCAACGATACCGCAACCGGCACGAAATGTGAGTTTGTCGCCATCCTTCACCATTGTGCGAATAAGAATATTGAGATCCATGCTGCCGTCACGATTGAGGTAGCCGAAAGATCCCGTATAAGCACCGCGCGGGCCAACTTCCAGCTCCGAGATGATCTCCATACACCGAACCTTCGGGCAACCGGTAATGGTTCCGCCGGGGAATACAGCAGCGATGGCCTGCCCCGGCTTCACGTCATCGCGTAGTCGGCCGCGCACGTTTGAAACTATGTGGTGAACATGCGCATAGCTTTCCAGAACCATCATCTCGTTGACTTCAACCGATCCGGCTACGCAAACTCTACCCAGGTCATTGCGCTCGAGGTCAATCAGCATGACATGCTCCGCAAGCTCCTTGGGGTGCGAAAACAGTTCGGTGGACAAGGACGCGTCCTGTTGATTGTCCTCGGAACGCGGCCGGGTACCGGCGATTGGTCGTGTTGCCGCGATGCCATTGCGAACGCTCAACAGACGCTCCGGAGATGATGAAATGATATCCACACCGTGCCAATGGGCAATACCGGCGAAAGGTCCTGGATTCGCTTCACACAGCGACGTATAGATATCACTGCCGCACACATCGCCTGCAAGATCGGAGGACCATTCACGGGAGAGATTTGCCTGGTAAATATCTCCAGCCGCAATATAGCGTTGCGCCTGTCGCACCGCATCAACGAATCGATTCGGCTCGTCTTCGCGCACGACGTCGATCATCCGAGATGGTCGCGGTACGCATTTGTTCAGCTTTGAAAGGTCCTTTTTTACAATTTCCCAATCGGCCGAGTCTTGCGCCTCCCGGACCAGGAAGCAGGCCGACTTCTCGTGGTCAAAAATCAGCGCAGCCGGGCAACGCACGGCAAATGCCACCGGCAGGACCGAGTCCTGCTGCAGATGCAAAGCGGGTTCGATTTCCCCGGCGAGCTCATAACCGAGATACAGGAACCAGCCTCCGGTAAATGGCAAAACCGTCTCACCACCTGCCGGAACCTGCTCGGCAACCCACAGCTGGTCCAGGGCATCAAGAAACCCGTTCGCCTCACCAGAACCGCTGAGCTCACCGTTGGCGTGCAAGGCCAATTCCTCGCGGGGAAAGGCGAACAGAATATCGAAACGATCCAACGCGCCACTGTGCGTTGTACTTTGCAGAAGGAACGGGTATCGAGAGGGGTGCTCGCGATGCAATAACTGCAGATCACCGGGGCCGGCGATCTCATTGAATGTTTCAATCAAGTGCGCGAAGAACCAGGCTTCCGTTGGTGCCGCCAAATCCAAATGAGTTCGATACGACGGTCCGGACCTTCGCGTCTCGTGCCTCATTTGGCACGTAGTCGAGATCGCATTCGGGGTCCTGGTTTTCCAGATTCGTTGTTGGTGGAATCACCTGATCCCTGATTGCCAAAGCACAGAATATGGCTTCAACGACACCGGCAGCACCCAGCAAATGACCGGTCGTGGACTTGGTTGAGCTAACGGCCAGGTTCTTTGCGGCGTCACCGAATGTCCGCTTGATGCCTACGGTTTCACCAATATCACCGGCGGGCGTTGATGTCCCATGAGCATTCACGTAGTCGACTTCACTCGCGTCGATGCCCGCATCGCGAAGCGCCGCGGTCATGCATTTTCGCGCGCCCTCGCCGTCCGCGGGTGGCAACGTAATATGATAGGCGTCGCCGCTCATACCGAAACCAACCAGCTCCGCGTAGATGGTCGCCCCGCGGGCTTTTGCATGTTCCAACTCCTCGAGCACAACACATCCGGCACCGTTGCTAAGAACAAATCCGTCGCGGTCAGTATCGAACGGACGACTGGCATGGGTGGGGTCATCATTGCGTGTGGACATGGCACGCGCGGAACAGAATCCGCCCATGGCGAGCGGTGTCGTCGCAAATTCCGAGCCGCCAGCAAGCATAACGTCGGCATCGCCATGTTCGATGCTGCGACCAGCGAGGCCAATGCAGTGCGTTGATGTCGCGCAGGCGGTAACAATTGAAATGTTCGGGCCAGTGATGTGCTGCAGAATACTGACCTGCCCTGAGGTCATATTGATAATGCTGCCCGGGATAAAGAACGGCGAAACCTTGCGAGGTCCGCCAGCCAGCATCTTATTATGGTTGTCTTCAATGTACTTGATGCCACCGATACCGGATCCCATGGCGATACCAATGGTGTGACCATTGTCGGGCGTGATCTCGAGACCCGCATCGTCAATTGCCTTTACCGCAGCAGCGAACCCGTAATGGATAAACGGATCGTTCTTGCGCTGGTCTTTCTTGCTGAGGTAGTCGTCGACATCGAAGTCCTTGACGAGGCCGGCAATCCGCGTCGGGAATGCGCTGGTGTCAAAATCTTCTATCAAGGATATACCGGATTCGCCCTCGCAAACAGCTCGCCATGCGTCATCAAGGCGACTGCCCACCGGCGAGACGATCCCCATACCGGTTATAACGACACGTCGTTTAGTCAAGAGTCTGTCCGTCAATGAATGGCAGGGCTGCCCTTCAGAACTGGGGGGAAATAAGGCGCGGGTATTGAACCCGCGCCTGTATTCTCAAGCTTCGCTTTGGCGTGCGGTTACGAAGTCGATCGCCTGTTGGACAGTCGTGATCTTCTCGGCATCCTCATCGGGGATCTCGGTCTCGAACTCCTCTTCGAGGGCCATTACCAACTCGACGGTGTCGAGCGAATCTGCGCCCAAATCATCGACGAATGAGGCATCGTTCGTTACCTCGTCTTCTTTGACGCCGAGTTGCTCGGCAACGATGCCTTTAACTTGTTCTTCGATACTACTCATAACGATTGCTTCTCCCGAGAAGACTCAAAATCAGTTGCGGTGGACCTGAAACCGCTGTTTTCCCCCGCCCGGCTAGCTCAAAAAAGCTAATCAAACGGCGCTATAGTTGGCCCGAATTCCACGCCGATTTCACTGTAAGTCCTTGATAATTCAAGGCGATCGCCCGTCGTGGGTGGCTATTGTATGTGAATCGTCCATGGCAATCTACACGCCGGGGCCGTTAATTTCGGCCTGAAACTGGCGCCGGCTTTCAAGCCTAGTCCATAACCATGCCGCCGTTGACGTGCATTGTCTCACCAGTGATGTATGCACCTCCTTCCGAGGCAAGAAAAAGCACGGCGTTCGCAATATCCTCAGATGCACCAAGACGACCGAGCGGCACCTGATCAAGCATCGTGGCGCGCTGCTCATCGGTCAGGACTTTTGTCATATCGGTGTCGATAAATCCGGGTGCGACGACGTTCACAGTAATGCCTCGCGAACCAATTTCCCGAGCCAGCGATTTCGAAAAACCAACCATGCCCGACTTGGTTGCCGCGTAGTTGGCCTGGCCCGCATTACCCATGACCGCGATCACCGAAGCGATATTGATGATGCGCCCCTTCTTCGCTTTCATCATGCCTCTGAGACAAGCCTTGCTCATTCGGAACAGACCGGTGAGATTGGTGGCGATAACGTCGTCCCACTCCTCCTGCTTCATTCGCATGAGCAGATTGTCCCGCGTGATGCCGGCATTGTTGACGAGAATCGTCGGTGTGCCCTCGTTCGCCTGAATGTCCTTTAGCGCAGCCTGCACGGAAGCATCGTCCGCTACATTCAGTACGACACCCCGGCCGCTTTCTCCAAGGGTCTTCGAAATGCCATCGGCACCGCCCTGGCTCGTGGCCGTACCGACAACCGTAGCCCCCGCGGCAGCGAGAACTTCCGCGATGGCGGCACCAATACCACGGGATGCGCCCGTTACCAGGGCGATTTCGCCGTCAAGGGCATTTGAAGTAAACAGCTTGCTCATAAGAATTCCTTTCGCTTGGCAATAGAACTAACCGTGCAGTGCTTTCTGCAGGCTGTCGTTGTTGTCTACAAAAGCCACAGTCGTGCCCTTGGCGATACGGCGCACGAGGCCAGCGAGTACTTTTCCTGGCCCGCATTCGACGATCGAACTTGCACCAGCTGCAACCATTGCCTCGACGGTTCGAACCCACAATACCGGACTGTAGACCTGCGCAGACAGTTTGCTGCGAATGTCAGCCGCATCCACGTAAGGAACCGCCGTCGCCGCGCTGACAACCGTAATCGCCGGCTTGCTGAACTCGGTCGCCGCCAGCGTCTCTGCAAGCGACACTCCGGCGTCGCGCATCAGGGACGAGTGGGACGGTACGCTGACAGGCAGAACGATCGCGCGTCGCGCGCCGTGTTCCTTGGCGTATTCAACGGCCTGCGCTACGGCGGTGGCGTGCCCCGCAATGACTACCTGGCCCGGGGAATTGAAATTCACCGGTTCGGCGATGCCTATAGTCGACGCCTCATCGCACAAGGAGATAATGGTCTCATCGTCCAGCCCAAGAACGGCCGCCATAGCACCGATACCGACGGGTACAGCCTCCTGCATAAGCTCTGAGCGACGTTTGACGATCCGCAGTGCGTCGAGAAAGTTGACGGCCCCCGCACAGACCAGCGCCGTATATTCACCGAGACTGTGTCCCGCCATTTGCGTCGGCGTGCCGCCACCGGCCTGCTGCCAGACGCGATACGCGGCAACTCCCGCGGTAAGCATGGCTGGCTGCGTCACGACGGTCTCCCCCAGTTGTTCCGTGGAGCCACTTTGCACCAATTCCCAGAGGTCGTAGCCCAAAACCTGGCTGGCTTCGGCATAGGTCTCCTCTACTACCGGGTACTCGGACGCCAGATCCGCCTGCATACCTGGCGACTGGGAGCCCTGTCCTGGAAATACCATTGCGATCGTCAATTTATTCTCCATTCCCTGCAGGTCGAAGTTGCCGCGAATTATATAGGTGCGCCCGGCCGGACTCTAATTCGCAACAAAATGGCGGCCAGAGCCCCCGAAAAAGCGCCGAAAAGGTGGGCGTCCACGACCACGGGGCCGCCCGCGGTCCCTTCCGAGCCGGGCAAAGGGCCACTGAGCTGCTCAAACGCCAGTTTCCCGAGCAACAGCGCCGCCAGAATGAACGTCTCTGTATCGGGGTGACGGAGCTTTTCTGCCAAGCCTGCTGCGAGCAGGCCGTGCAACAGGCCTGACAGACCTACGTACCAACTGAGCTCCGGTTTCAGGAGCCAGAAACCCAGGTCCATTCCAAGCAGACATGCGATAACGATCAGCAGCCATCGGGAGCCGTCAAATGACCTGCCCACCAGGTACCAGACGAGACCCAGTCCCGCCGCATTCAGCGCGAAATGGGCACCGCCGAGGTGCACGAAATGCCCTGAAAGAAGCCGCCACCAGTCCCCTTCGAGGATACCTGGACGGTCAAACCGAAGCGCGACTCTGGTCGCTTCTCCGCCAAATGCGAGGACGAGAGCCAGCAGAAAAATCGAAAACGGTAACGACCAGGCCTTGATTCCCGTTGCCCGCGCGTCAATTACTTTGAGTTTGTCTAACCCCATGTTTGATATACTGACGTTTACATTATTTGAGAGTCAATTCAGCCGCGTCGCGCTGTCGCGTGGCGCCGCATTGGAGCAGCATCAGTGAGTCATCAACTACCGACAAGACGGATCATCAGCAGACAGCAGGGTTTCACCCTAATCGAGATCATGGTCGTCGTCATTATTATCGGCATTCTTGCTGCCATCGTGGCGCCAAACGTAATTGGCCGTGTTGACGATGCTCAGATTACGAAGGCCAAGGCCGAAATCGCCAACATCGAAAATGCGCTGAAATTCTACAGGCTCGACAACTTCGCCTATCCAAGCACCGAACAAGGCATCGATGCTTTGGTGACGAAGCCAACCGACCCTAATATCCGCAACTGGAAGCCCGGTGGATACCTCGATCGCTTGCCGAAAGATCCCTGGGGAAATCCCTACCAGTACCTGAACCCAGGCAATAACGGCGAAATAGATATCTACACGCTTGGGCGCGACGGCAGACCGGGTGGCGAGGGACTTGATAGCGATATCGGGAATTGGGACCCCGAGTAAACGGGCCCAGGTGCCGAAGGTCGAGTGACCCGATGCCGACGATTCGCACAACGCGTGGATTCACCCTGATCGAGATCCTGGTCGTGGTTATTATAATCGCGACGGTCTCAGGTATCGCTTTGATGTCCATCGGCCTGATTGGCGATGACCGGGAGTTGAAAACGGAGCGCCAGCGTCTGGCCTCGCTAATCGAGGTGGCGCAGGATGAGGCAACCATGCAGGGGCGCGAATTTGGGCTTGAGATGATGACATCAACCTACCGCTTCGTTGAATTCGATCCGTATTCCTCGCTATGGAGTGAGATCATCGGAGACGAACTTTTCCGTTTGCGGCAATTGCCCGAGGGTATGGAATTCGAACTCTATGTTGAGGATAAACGGGTCGTTTTAAAAGATGATCCAAAGGAGTTCGACGACCCCGATAAACCCAGCATGTCGCTAACCGTTGAGAAATATGCACCGCATGTTTTTGTATTTTCCAGCGGCGAATCGACCGCCTATGAAATCCGGATCCGGCGGCCGCAAGATGATCAGCAGCTTGTCATGCGCGGCGACATTTTCGGCGAAATCGAGTTTGTGAGCGAGGACGATTAGGCGATGATATTGCGCGCCAAAAATGACGGTTTCACGCTGGTCGAAGTGATGGTCGCTCTAACGATCGTTGCATTTTCGCTCACTGCAATAGCCGCAAGCATGAATCAGATGATCGACGCGGCCAACGCGATGCGTGAGCGAACGTATGCGAGCTGGATCGCGCTCAACAAGATCGCTGAGTTACGGCTTGCCAACGTGACACCCGAAGTCAGCTCTACCAGTGGCGAAGTCGACTATGCGAACGCCCAGTGGACCTGGCGGGCTGTCGTATCCGAAACAGGCATCGAGTCTTTTTATCGAGTCGACATCTCCGTTTCGCTGGCGGGAAGCGACTACAACATTCGAACGGTAACCGGATTCATTGGCGAACCCATGCCGGTTGGCCAGAGCAACCGGATCTGGTCGGGTGGGCAGCCCGTCCCCCCGAGTGGACCAACAACGTGAGAAACTTCAGCAGCAAGGGTTTCACGCTTATCGAAGTAATGGTCGCGCTCGCAGTGTTCGGGGTGATGTCACTGCTCGCCTATATGTCATTAGGCCAAACGTTGGCAAATGCTGACATGCTCACTGTGCGCATGGATCGTCTGCAGTCCATACAGCGAACAATAAGCTACCTTAGCAACGAATTACTGCAGGCCGCGCCACGATCGGTGCGCGTTGAACTCGGCAACGACCCGATTGCCGCGCTGCAGTCAACCCTGGGCTCTGAATTTTCATTGCAGCTGACACACGGCGGCTGGCCAAATCCGGCAGGCGTGCCGCGCAGCACGCTACAGCGTACGGCCTATAGAATTGAAGAAGGCGAACTGATTCGTTATCACTGGAACGTACTCGACCGGACGGTGAATAACACGCCGATCACAACGGTGATGCTTGAGGAGGTCGACAGTCTGGCTTTTCGGTTCCTGACCGCAAACGATGAATGGGTTGGTCAGTGGCCACCATTGACAGCACAGGGCGGCCCCGTGGCGAGCCTGCCGCGTGCGGTTGAGATCGTTCTTGTACTCCCCGATGAAGGCGAAGTCACACGCGTCATCGAGGTAGCGCCGTGAAACAGCAGACAAGGACTCGAGGCGTCGCATTGATTACGGCAATGCTGATCACTGCCCTGGCGGGCTCGGTCGCGGCAAGCCTGTCCTGGGATAACGCGCTCGACGTAAGGCGCACCATGGTGATGTTGTACCGGGACCAGGCGATACAAGTTGCGGTGGGCTCAGAGGGCTGGGTGCGCGGAATCCTCCGTGACGATCAGGCAAACAGCACGTCGGACCATCTCGATGAAATCTGGGCGACGGAGATACCGGCACTGCCTATCGATGCAGAAGCAGTTCAAGGCGAAATCTACGGCCAGATAGAGGATTTGCAGGGGCGCTTTAACATCAACAACCTGCTGGATGCCAATGGCAAGATCGACCAGCCAGCGCTAAGACAGTTTGAGCGCCTGCTCGAGGCGCTCGGCCTTGAGGTTCGCCTTGCAGGTGTTGCCGCCGACTGGCTGGACGCAGACCAGACCGAAAGCATTCCCTACGGCGCGGAAGACCCGCTGTATACCGCGTTAACTCCGGCCTATCGCACGGCCAATCAGCGAATGACCACGATTACTGAGCTGGCCGCACTGGACGGAATGGATCGCGACAGCTTCGATCTCTTATTGCCTCACGTGGTGGCTCTGCCCGAGAAAACGGCCGTCAACGTAAATACTGCGACAGCGCCAGTTCTGCAGTCACTCGGTGATAACATTACTCTCAGCGATGCCGAGGGACTGATCGCATTACGGGCTGACGGTGGCTTCGCGGACTACGGCGGCGTATTTGCGCCTCTCGTCGACCCTGATTTACAGCAGGCCTTTTCCGAAACCACGAGTTATTTTCGATTGAAGGCCGTCGTACAGATTGATACCGTTCGCATTAGCTTATTCACGGTGCTGCATCGAAACGCCAGTAATTCCGATGTGATACCAATTCTCCGCAGCCTGGGAACTATTTAAAGGGACCACTTGTATGGCCGAGTTTCTCGTCATTCGCCTGGGTCACCCATCCGTGGAACAGGCGGAATGGATCGCCGTTGACAATAACGGCACGCGAAGGGGTGCACCCGGAACGGGTTCGCTCGAACAGGCCGCTACCGAAATCGCCGGCCGGGCCGTGATCGTCCTGGTCCCCGCGATCGAGGCTATTACGACGACCGTCTACGTACCAATTCGCGGCGGCGCGCGCTTGCGCGCTGCATTGCCTTTTGCGCTTGAAGAAAGCTTGGCTGAAGATGTTGAAAACCTGCATTTCGCATCCGGAACGCGGCGAGAGAACGGGCAGCTGCCTGTCGCTGTTGTCTCTCGCGAGAAGATGGACGCGTGGATGGCAGCGCTGGAAAGTGCGGGCATCAAGCCGGATCAGATGATTCCCGAGAATTACGGTCTTGCGCGAATTCCAGGAACATTGAGCATTTTGATTGACGGCGACTTCGTTTACTTCAACGATGGTGGAGACGTCGAGTTTGCCATGCAGGGTGCGCGTCCCAGCGACACGCTGGTAGCCGCTGGAGCGCTGACCGACCGCAGCGATGATGATGACGACGCCGGCGAAACTGCCGGTCATCTTCTCGCTTATTGCGAGGCAGCTGACGAAGAACGCTGGTCGCACGACTGGATAGCGCTGAGACATGAGCTTCACAGCGTTGATATCAATCTGTTGGCAGATGGCGCATTGCCGAAACTTGCCGTGACCGTTGCCAGTGGTGCGGGAGTCAATTTGTTACAAGGCGACTACGGCGCGAAAACGGATTATCGTTCGCAGCTGCGGCCCTGGCGTAATGTAGCCGCACTCCTTGTCGGACTGATGTTTCTGGGCTTAACGTTTAAAGCAGTCGACTACTACCGCTTGTCCGAGGAAGAAACGGTCCTGCAGGCCCGCTTTACAGAAGAATATCGACAGCTACGGCCTGGCGATACGCGCGAGGTTCTGGATCCGATCAACGCGGTGCGCTCGATCAAGCAGGGCCTCGGTGCGGCAACCGGGCCGCAGGTATTCCTGCCGTCGCTTCGACAGTTGGGTGACGCATTGGCGCAAAATTCGAGCGCGCGAATTGAAACCATCAGTTATCGGGCCGGCGTCGTCGACGTGCGAATTACTTCTCCGGATGTGCCGACGCTGGACAATATCCAGAAATCGGTCAGTGCCTCCGGCCGCTTCACCGCGTCCATCCAATCAAGCGACCAGCTCGGCAATGAAATCAGCAGCCGCCTGCAAATTCGTGAGTCCGGGTCATGAAGGACTGGTTTGATGGTTTGGAGTCGCGCGAGCAGCTGTTCGTATCGCTGGGCGCAGTCATTGTCGCCGTCGCGTTATTCTACGGTTTGATCTGGGCGCCGCTCGACAGGAATCACGACGCGATGGCGGTCAGTGTCGATGACTGGCAACGCTCGCTCGCGGAACTGGCGCCTCTGAAAGGTATGGCACAAACCAGCGGCTCGACCACCGCTACCGGGAGCACCAACCAGCAGGCGCCCATAATTATTGTCGACCAGACGCTGCGCAGTCGGCAGCTCGAACAGTTTCGGCGCCGAAGTCAGCCCACCTCAAGCAACGGCATTCGCGTCGAGTTCGAGAACGTGGCTTTCGACGATCTCGTGCTTTGGCTTGGCGATCTTGGCGATCAGTATGCAATGCACGTTCAGGCAGGCAGTCTCTCGAAGGGGTCACAATCCGGGCCCGGGCGTGTCAATGCAACGCTGACACTGGAGCGCGGTCTTTGATCAAAACAAAACGCGGCCTCTTGCTCGTCGCATTGTTGACGCTGGCGGTATCCCTGATCCTGACGATTCCGGCGCGCGTTGCGTACCGATGGGTTGCACCAAGTGGAATCGTGGCCAGCGGTATCGAGGGCACCGTATGGCGAGGCCGAGCAGACGCGCTGTCCGCGCAGGGAGTCTACGTCAGCGACGTCAGCTGGCAGATAAATCCGCTGCGCCTGCTTCTGGCGCAGGCCAGCTATCAAGTAAAGGGATCTCCAGTGTCCGGTTTTGTCGAGGCTACTGTCGGTATCAGCCTGGGTGGCACAATGAGCGTTTCGGATTTCAATGCATCACTACCTCTGTACCTGTTCGCCAAGTCATTTAATGTCACCGGTCTGCAAGGTGACGCAAGCCTGCAGTTTGAGCGTATCGAGATGCGCGATGGACTACCGGTGGCTGCGGAAGGCAGTGTGAGAGTTAGCAATGTGATTGCGCCGCGTCTCAGTCGTGAGTCAATCGGTGGCTACCAGGCTGAGTTTTTTTCGCAAGACGGCGGGATAACCGCAACCGTCGAAGACACTGATGGTGTTGTCGACCTGGCCGGCAGCCTGCAGGTCAAGGAAGACAGGAGCTATCAGTTTCTTGGCAAAGTCATGGCAAAACCAGCGGCCCCCGAGAGCCTGACCCGGCAACTCGAATACCTTGGGTCGGCCGACGAGCGCGGGCGGCGAGAGCTGCGGCTCGAAGGCATGTTGTAGACCGGAACAAACGCGTCTATATGTCTACTTCGAGGAACTTCTGTAGTAACGGAAAATACAGTGCGCAGCGGACGTCGGCTTTCGCATAGGCGCTATAGATGGCCTTGTATTTTCGCAGCTGCGGTGCGTAACGCGCCTCCTCCGCCTGCAGGAACCCTTCGAGATTGCCACCTTCGTGAGAACTTGTCTTGTAATCAACAATCCAGTGGGTTCCTTCCGAATCGATACGCACCCGATCCAATATCACGGATTCAACTTCACCCTCGACGACGCCGGTCAAGCCAAGTTCTGAACGCCCCTCGCCGCTGATAATCCAGCGCCCTTTTTCGTCGCCGAGAATCCGTTCCAGGGCTGTTTCGACGCGCTCATTGATGCCCGGAATCATGCCGTCGCCAACCCCCATTTCCTTTAACCAGCGCTGCGTGATCGGGCGATATTGTTCAAGTAGTGCGGTGTCCGGCGCCGCGCGACCTTCGCTGAAGGCATGCAGCCAGCGATGTACGATAGTACCGGCCAGGCGCGCGTCCGTACCCACCCAATAGAATTCGACTTTTTCATCCTTCCCGACGCCGTCCTCTGCCACACTGCAGCCGGGCACACCCGACACCGGTGGCAGTGTCCAGCCTGTCTCGAAGCGACGTAAGAGCGGCTGCATCCATAGCTCACTTTCCACCGCGTCTACCTGGCTTTCTGAAGAAAACGCCTGCGCAAAGTGCGGCTCGAGCGCCGACCACAACATGTTCAACAAGCTGCGTTTTGCCGGCGGCTTGAACGCATCGCCGTCGTTTGTGATCGATGTGTGTCCAATCAGGTGCAGTGTCTTGCGGGCCCGTGTACATGCCACGTACAGCAAACGTGCCTGTTCGTGACGATCTTTCGCGGTTTCACTGAGTTGGATAAAGCGATGCACGGGGTCGCGGGTGAGCTCGTTTCGCGGCCCGACCGGGCTGATGACCTTTCTCGTGCTGCCATGCTCATCGGGCACGTCGAACCAGGACAATACGCTATGATCGCCGCTGCCCGGCAGGCGCCCCAGGCCAAACAAAACGACGTGTTCGAACTCCAGCCCCTTCGCCCTGTGCATGGTCATGATTTGCAGGCGAGCTTTAATGTCGCTGGATACACGTTCCTGGTCGAGCATCGACTCAAGCTCGGCGACGTCGTCGAGTGAACCACAACGCTCGTGCTTGTCGAGTACCTCAAGATAACGATAGACGTTGGCTACAGCGTACTCATCGTTAAGAATGGCGGGACCACCAAGCCGAATCCAGCTTGCTTCCACCACTTCTCTCAGGCTTTGAAATCGTCGCGGCGCCACCAGACCGGACAGCACCTCGCGCACCGCGTCGATCGAGGCCCTGCCGGAAGCGCTCAGCGCGTCAATCCGATCCGTGTCCTGAAGCAATTCCCATACGGTGCTTTTCGTGTCGTTCATCACCAACGTATGCAGGTCGGTCCAGTCAAGACCTATCCAGGGCGCCCGCAGCAATGCGAGCCAGGCCAGCCGGTCGCCCTGATGCGTAGCGGCACGAGTAAGCGCAAGAACCTCGATGATTTCGGGCAAATCTGTCAGGCGATCAATTTCTATAGCCTGGTAGTCGATACCGGCCTCGCGTAACGCCGATAGCAGATCGGGTAATTGCGTTCGGCCTCGCACAAGTACCACGACCTCGTCTTCGGGGTGCTCAGCCAGTATTCCCGCAATCACATTGCAGCCGAGAGCCGCTTCATGCTCGCTGCGACTGTCGAAAACCGGGTGCACGCAGCAATCTCCGATTCCCGCCAGTTGCGGCACGCTTACTGCCTCGGAATAGGAAACTGCACCACTTAAAGGCTCATCATCAGCGGCGAGAATCTCTGGAAAGACGGTATTGAACCAGTCCACAAGAAACTGTCCGGAACGAAAGTTCCTTCGCAGCAACAGTGAGTCGAGCTTTACACTGCCTATGCCGTGTTGTCGCGCCAGCAGGAACTGCCCTACTTCGGCATTCCGAAATCGATAAATCGACTGCATTGGGTCTCCAACACAGTAAAGCGTGCGGCCATCGCCCGGCTCCCAGCCGCCGGTCAGCGCTTCGAGCATGCGGTATTGGGCGCTGGACGTATCCTGCATCTCGTCAACAAGAAGGTGCCGTACCTGGTAATCCAGCAGTAACGCAACATCGCCTGGATCCTCCGCTGTGCCCAATGCCGATGCCGCAGTGAGCGCGATCTCGATATGGTCGGCAACGCCTTGTTGCGCGAACAGCCGTTTCAACTCCGTAACTGCTAACGGCAATAATCGGAAAAGCGCTCTTAGCACATGCCATTGCTCGTCGCTGTAACGAACTGGGGGCAACGCCCGAACGCCGTGCAACAGATCACCGAGGGCCCGCTCCTCGCTCAACTGCGCCAACAAATCATGCAGTGTCGCTTTCTGTCCCTTGTCGCCCGGTGGAAATCCCTGGCGCTTGTCGACCTTCTTCCGAAAGTCACCGGTCTTGGTTAACAGCAGTTCGCCAAGACCGAGCCACTGCGCCATCGCACTCACTTCTGCCGGCGGCAGATCTGTAATTCCTTGCAACGCGGCAATTGGGTGGGACTCTTGTCCGTTTTCAAGAAGTGTGCCCGCCGCATAGCATTGTAAAGACGCCAGTTGAGATGCCAGCTGCGGCGAAAATGCCGCGGCCGTTTTCTGCAAATGGTCCGTAACTGCGCGCTCGAGGTTTGCTTCGAATGATGCGCGCAGCGCTGCCGATTCCTCATCTGCCAGCAGGCCACTACCGACAAACGGTAACCATTGATCCCGGGTTGCCAGCATTTGTGCCAGGTACGAAACGTAGAGCCAGGTGTTGTTGTCGACGTGCACCAGGACCTCGCGCGTCGCCTCCTGCATTTCGCCCGCTTCGGACAACCAGTCAAGGGTTGCCAACGCCGATGCCCGATAAAGGCCTTTTATTTCGGCATCGACTGCGATACGAACGCCACTGGCACTCTCCGGAGAACTGATGGGGCGCAGACGAGCTACCAGGGCGTTAAGTGAGTCCAGAGTCTGAATGCGCAGACGACGGGGATTTGCAATAAGCTGCCAGTGTTTATCAGCGTCTCTTTTCAACACGGCCTGCGCCAGAGACAGTGTTATTTGTCGATGCGCCTCAGCGGGCTGTTCGCCGTGACATGCCATCTTCAGCGCGTTCAATACACGAAACTGCATCTCGGCGGCAGCTTTACGAGTGAAGGTGATCGCAATGATTTCTTCGGGATGGTCAACGACGGACAGGAGTTTCAGGTAACGCTGGATCAGTAATTCGGTTTTGCCGGAGCCCGCCGGTGCCTGCACAATGAAAGACCGTGAAAGGTCCAGCGAGTCCAGTCGCGCTTGCTCATCCGCCTTGATCAGATCACTGTTATTCGACACGCAACAATTCCGTATAGCGGCTCAACAAGTTGAATGGACGCGCTTCCTTGGGACCTTGCAGCACATTGATGCGTACGTCCCCGACGCTCAAGTCGCGGCAGGCCCCGCGCACCAGTAACTTCCATTGATCCAGCGACGTCTCCCATGTCGTGGCATCTGTGTAGCCTTCACCGGCACCAGTGAATCCCATTTCACGTGAGTCGATATTGACCAGTGCAACCGCCGAGATCGCCGCTTTCAGTGCCATCGCATACACAATGAGTTGAATTTCTTTGGGCCGTCCGTCACTGCCAAGAAGCGTCTTTCGCGCGCCCGTTTTGTAATCGAGAATCACGACCGTATCGTCGCTGCGACGGTCAAGACGATCTATTCGCAGCTGCAGGCGTACTGAGGCCTCCTGGAACGAAATCGGGTGTTCGACGGCGGCGATGTTGAAGTCCTCGCGACTCACATCCATCGTGACAAACTGCCTGAGGAGGCCGGCAACGCGCACACGCTCCAATCTGAGTAGTTGGTTAAGCACGTCGTCGGTATTCCGTTCATGGCGGCTAAACGCTGCGTTGACCGCGCTATCGATACGCATCTGCAACTGCTTTTCTGTCCAGGAGCCGATCTCTTGCTGGCTTGGCGTATCTATGTACAACTGGTGCAAGGCGTCATGAATAATGTTGCCACGCAGTGGCGCCGGCAGCCCGATTGCCTGTGGTGGCAGGTACGCCACGCCGAGACGCGCTACGATGAATGCGGATATAGGATCGTTGAGCTGACGCTGTAGGACGCCGGCGCCGCCCGAAATCTGTTCACTCTCGTGTATTTGTGGCGCGCATTCCGCGACCCTTACGGTGCGCATTTCGTTTGCCAGATGCGCAGCATGCCAGCCCGGGTCCACCTCTGCGGTTGTCGACTGTGCATCTAGCGCCGCTAGAAGTCCGCTGGGTGCCTGCTCCGTATCGTCTTCATGCAGGGCGTAGCTACATGCGACATGCTCTGCCGAGCTGCCAAGCATGGACAATAATCGCTGCGCGTAGTCGACAGTATCGGCCGGGTCTGCATCCGGCATGCCCTTCTGACGCTGCAACTGCCGCGACAACAACGGCGACGGATTACCCGACGGCGGCCAACTCGCCGCGGAGAGACCGCTGATCCAGACCGCGTCGAATTCCGCGCCAGAAGCTTCCAGGGGGCCCATTAGCTGCACCGCACCCGGGTCCGATTCAGGCTGGAATATGGCCTCGGCTGCGATTTGCTCAAGACGCCGAATGGCCCCTTTGAGGTCCATGGTTGGGCTGACGAGGTCCAGTCGTGCGAGGTCGTTCAGCGCATCACGCCAGCGATTTATGAGCTGAAAGTCGAAACTCGAAAGGCTACCGGTCCCCGGCCAGCCGCAGGTCGAAAGTACGGCGTCTATGTAGACCGCCCATTGCGCAGGCGATGCGCGCCGCTTTAGTTCTCGCCTGGACTTCGTTAGCTCGGCAACTCGGCTAAGCCATTCAATATCGCCACTGCCGCTCTCCAGTCCCCTCAGTGCCGAAGAAATCATTGTCGGAGACCAGTCCCGATCGGGCATCTTTCGCAGCCTGAGCTCAAGTCGACTGCGCGCACCCAGCGAGCCGTCCGCAAGTAGTGGTGTGCGGAGCAGATGGCCTATCTCGATTGTGGAAAGATCCCGCACGAGCCATGTGAGCCATAACAACGCTATCGAGATCGCCGGAAACTCGATGAGCTTGCGGCCATAGGAGACGTTTACGCCGGCAGCGACCGATGCGGACCCGTACTGCCAGCCCGGCACCACCCCCTCACGCACGAGGTGCGTCATACGTTCTGCGCTTTGCTCAAGGTTGCCGGCTATGATTGCGATCGACTGACCCGGAGCCTCCTCAAGCCGCGCCCGCGCCCATGCGCCGGCGGCCCGCATTTCCATCTCGACCGTGTCAAAACAGTGCAATCCAACCGGGTGTGCAACCTCGCGAGTGGGCGCCGAGCGAACCTCACAACCGCTCGCCAAAAGGGCCTCTTTGATTGAGCGAACCAGGGGACGTTCGCGATCGAATCCAACGAAGGTTACCCGCCCCTCGACGACTGCGCGCCGTGACCGCAACAGACCATCCACCAGCGCGCCGAGCCCCGCATCGTCCACCCAGTGCTCGCGCTCCAGAATGCCCAGATAACGTCCCGCGATGGCCGCAAACAACCGCTGGTCGTCACTCTGGGACGCCCGGGCGACCTCCCGGATGGACACCTCCCAGTCGGCCATGCGCTGCCAGGCGTCGCGCGCGAGCCGCACCAGGTTCGCCGTACCTGACAGCGGCTCTCCAATCTCCTTGACAAGGCAACGCTCCCACAGGAGCTGGCTTTGTTGCGCGTTCAATCGAGTCGGTAGTTCTTGCTGGGAAGGCACACTCTGTAAGGTTCTCGTGAGCCAGTCGTGCCAGGAGTAGATTGCCGGACTTTCCCAGGCGGCGATGCCCCGCCGCACTTGCTGTCGGGCGAATTCGCCCTGCAAAATGCGTGCGAGTCGACGATTCGCAGTGATTACGGTCGAAGGTCCCTGCAACGCATCCGGCAGCCACTGGTACATCGGTCAGGCGTGTTGCTCCAGGCAGGACTCAATACGATCAAAGACTACGTTGATCGTCTCCGGGTCGGGCAGGGTTGTGATTCTGAAGTGGTCCGAATACGGAGTATTGAAACTACTGCCGGGCGCGACCAGAACGTGGTGGTTTTCCAGCAAATCCAGTGCAAATGCCTGGTCATCCAATTGCCCGGCGAAACGCTTATCCAGCCGGACAAACGCATACATGGCACCCATCGGCGACTGCGCGGTGAGGAATTTGCTGGCAGCAACGCGATCGATGACCGCTTGCCTCGATTGATAGAGCCGCCCTCCCGGCCTCACCAGGTCGACAATGCTCTGGAATCCACCCAGCGCGGTCTGTACGGCCCATTGGCCGGGCACGTTACTGCAAAGGCGCAAGGCCGACAGCAACTCCATACCGTGGATGTAATCAGCTGCTCGTTCGAGATCCCCGCTGAACACGCACCAGCCGACTCTGTAACCGCAGGCACGATAAACCTTCGAGAGTCCAGAATACGTAAGACAGACCGCAGTTTTGACAAGTGTGGCCATCGGTATGAACTGCGCATCGTCGTAGACCATCTGGTCGTATATCTCATCCGCCATAATCACCAGGCCGTGTCGTTCGGCCAACCCTACGAGTCCGCTCAGAGTCTCCTTGCCGTAAACAGCGCCGCTTGGATTATTCGGGTTGATTACTACGATGGCTTTGGTTTTCTTACTGATTTGTCTTTCGATATCAGCCAGGTCCGGAATGAATTGATTATCCGGCTCACACGCGTAGTGCCTGACCACGCCACCATTGAGTGCAACGGCGGCACTCCAGAGCGGGTAGTCAGGGCTGGGGACAAGCACCTCGTCGCCCGGATTCAACAAGGCGCGCAAGGAAAGGTCGATCAGCTCACTGACGCCATTGCCGATAAAAACCTCGTCGGCGCTGACGTCCATGACCCCGCGACTCTGCTGCTGCATGACGATTGCTTCGCGCGCCGGGAATATGCCCTTCTGATGACAATACGGCTCGGCCTGACCGAGGTTCTCGATCATGGCAAGACGCATCGTTTCAGGCGTCCGAAAGCCGAACAAGCCCGGATTACCAATATTCAGGGATATTATTTCGTAACCGCGTTTCTCCAGTTCCAGTGCGTGATTCGCAAGCTGGCCCCGGATTTCATAGCGGACGTCTTTGAGCGTGTCACTCGTAAGAATAGGTGCTTCCATCAGGTATCAGTTGGTTTTCTATAATTCACACGGCCGCGCTTCTATGAAGTTCGGCGATTAATTTCTCAGAGTACCCCAACCACTCACGCAAAACCTCATCCGTGTGTTCTCCCAACAGCGGCGGCGCGTACTGGTATTTGACGGGCGTGCTGCTGAAGTCAACCGGGTTGGACACGACAGGTACGCTCTGCCCACGTGTGTTGGAGAGATGTCTTACCAGCTGCCGTTCTTCGGCATGCTCCCCGGTCAGTACCTGCTGCAAATCGTTTATTGGCCCCGCCGGGATACCCTTTTCCGCGAAGCTTGCGAGCCATTCCTCCGTGGTCTTCGTCTTGAAACAGCGCGCCAGCAATTCGACCAGTTCCACGCGGTTCGCGATACGGTTGCTGTTGTGTTGGAAACGGTCGTCGGCCGCCAGTTCCGGCAAGCCCACACATTCAGCGCACGCAGCGAACTGTCTGTCGTTGCCCACCGCCAGCATCAGGCTGCCATCACGGCTCGCGAAAGCCTGATACGGAACAAGATTTGGATGGGCGGTTCCCATGCGCTCCGGCACGACCCCACCCACCAGGAAGTTCATCGACTGATTGGCGAGCCAGGCGACCTGGCTATCATAGAGCGGCACATCGATGTGTTGTCCGGCGCCGCTCTGCGCACGTGCATTCAATGCCGCCAGAACCGCCGTAGTCGCGTACATACCGGCCATAATATCGGCGACAGCCACGCCAACTTTCTGTGGGCCACCGCTCTCGCCAGCCGCGGGGCCGGTGATACTCATCAATCCGCCCGACGCCTGGATCATCGCGTCGTATCCAGGCTCGCCCGACTTGGAGCCGCTTTGCCCGAACGCCGATATTGAGCAGTAGATCAGCTGCGGGTTGAGCGCGAGCATGTCCTCGGCACCCAGGCCATAGCGCGACAGCGTTCCAACCTTGAAATTCTCCAGCAGTACATCGGCCTGAGCCACCAGATCCCGAATTACCTGCTGACCTTCCGGCTTGGCGATATCCACGGTGACCGATCGCTTGTTGCGATTCGCGGACAGGAAATAGGCAGACTCTCCCGCACTATCACCACCCAGCCACGGGGGGCCCCATTGTCGCGTGTCGTCGCCGCAACCAGGCCGTTCGATCTTGACCACATCGGCACCGAAGTCGCCGAGTAACTGTCCTGCCCAGGGCCCGGCGAGTATGCGGCTCATGTCGAGTACCCGGAGATTCGTGAGGGGCGCACTCATGGAACTAAGAGACTCCTGACAATATTCGCTTCAAAAAAACCCGGCCAACCTTGCGGTTGGCCGGGCGGGTCCGCACGGAGATTGCGGATTGCGTGACTCAGTCGACCGACGAATTATCGTCAGCGGCTGTGTCCAGCTCTTCTACATCGGCGCCTTTTACATCTTGAGGCGACGGTGTTTGTTCGTATTCTGGCTCCTTCTTGCCGTAGCGAATCAGGAGATCTTCTTCCTCTTCCTCACTCAGTTCCCTGATCGACGCTATACGTATCGACTCGCCGTCAAATTGACCGTCAAAGATGACCTCACTGAATCCCGAGCAAATCCTGCCAGTCGGTGATTTGAAGCCTATTGACCAGGTCGACCGGAGTCCGAACGCCCTTCTTTTAAGGACCATATGGTACTGACGGCGTGCAGAGGCGGACACAATGAGATTCGACTCATCAAGGACGGTGTATCCTCGGATACTTGGCTGATAGATGCAATCCGAGCGGGCCGAATCTGCCCCCTCTTTGTCGCTCTGAGTGCCGGCACAAGCGACTAATCCACTTAAGGTAAATATAATAAGTATATGTTTAATAAGCGTTTTCTTTTCTTCAAAGTGATGCAACAAAGTAATATCCATTTCCTGGTAATTTCGCCGCCCGCCTTCGAATTAGACAGCTATCCGGGATTAAGTTTACGCCAAATCCGCGCCCTGAGAGGCCCTGTTTAGGGCATCCCCGAGACCTATCGGCCGCTCCGGATTTCGAATCCACTCGCTCCAGGAGCCAACGTACAGGCGCGGCTCCCGGAAGCCCGCTTCCATCCCGGAAATTGCCAGATGGCAAGCCGTGACGCCGGACCCACACATCGCTATCCAGGGCGTTCGGGCATCGCCACCCAGTACGCCGGTCCACAATAACGCGAGTTCTTCCCGGCTCCGCCAGAGACCGTCTTCGTTAAGGCTTAGCGTATAGGGCAAGTTGATCGATCCCGGAATGTGGCCGGCGACTGGATCGATCGGTTCCAGCTCCCCGCGAAAACGAACGGCATCACGCGCATCAATCAGGTTCAGTGATTTGATTCCCTCGACGTCGCGGGCGAGCTCTGCTGTCGTGACGATCATTTCGTTGTTTGGACGGGGCAGGAATGTCGCTGGCGCAGCATGCTCTGCGCCTGCACTGATTGGACGTGCATCGGAGACCCACCGCTGCAAGCCGCCATCCAGCAGCCGCACCCTTTCATGACCCACCCAACGCAATAACCACCAGGCGCGAGCGGCCAGAGCACCCGGACCTGCGTCGTAGACGATAACGTCGGTATTGTTACCAATACCCAAGCGGCCAAGCGTCTCAGACAATTGCACGGCATCCGGCAGCGGATGTCGACCCGTGTCGAAACCAATGGGAGCGGCCAGATCCCGATCAAGATCCGCAAACACAGCGCCTCGAATATGTGCCTGCTCGTACGCTCGTCTGCCGGCCAGCGGGTCGGCAAGATCAAAACGACAGTCGACGATGCGAATGTCGGGACCGTCCAGACACGACTCGAGGTCTTTTGCACTAATCAGATTGCGATGGAGCGTCATTTCACGGCCTCGAGTATTACTGCGTTTCATCTTGTACACCGCGGAACCGTCGTAGACAATAGCCTGTCGCAGGCGCCGCCTGCGGCAGCCACACTGGCAAACAGGGAGTCGAAAAAGTGGAGAAGATAGTTGTCGGCCTGAAACGAGTGGTGGACTACAACGTTCGGGTGCAGGTCAAGAGCGACGGCAGTGGTGTCGAAACGGACGGCGTCAAGATGAGCATCAACCCGTTCGACGAAATTGCCCTAGAAGAGGCGCTTCGAATTAAAGAACGCGGTGAGGCTACAGAAGTCATTGTTGTGTCTATCGGCCCGTCTGAAGCACAGCAGCAACTTCGCACGGGACTGGCCATGGGTGCGGACCGCGCCATCCTCGTTGAGACGGAGTCCTCAACCGACGCGCTGACAGTGGCCCGAGTATTCAAAGCCATTATTGATCGCGAGAACGCTGACCTCGTGATCTTTGGGAAGCAGGCCATCGATGATGACAACAGCCAGACGGGCCAGATGCTTGCAGCTATCTGGGGCCGACCGCAAGCTACTTTTGCATCGGCCGTCAGCATTGATGGTGGCGTCGCTAAAGTTACACGAGAGGTTGATAGCGGCCTTGAGACGATCGAAGTCGACCTGCCGGCGGTGATAACCGCAGATTTAAGGCTCAATGAGCCTCGCTACGTCAAGCTGCCTGACATCATGAAGGCGAAGAAGAAGCCGCTGGATACGATGTCGATCGCCGAACTCGAGGTCGCTCCGGCACCGGCTGTAAAGGAAACCGAATTCAAGCCGCCCGAAGGTCGGCAGCGCGGTGTCATGGTGGAAGATGTCGCCGGACTAATCACTGCACTCAAAGATAAAGGACTGGTGTGATGGCAAAGATACTCGTAATTGCTGAGCATAGTGGCACAGCGCTGAATCCGAGCACGGCCAAGACCGTGGCGTGTGCAACGCAAATTGAGGGCGCGGAGATCGATCTGGCTGTGCTTGGCGCTTCGGTTGCCGACGTTGCGGCGGAGGCGGCGACGCTTGCCGGCGTCAGCCGCGTGCTGACCGTCGAGCGTGCCGAGAACGATGCCGCGATTGCTGCCATCCTGGCGCCCCAGATTGTTGCCCTGGCAGCGGACTACAGCCACGTCTTTGGTCCTTCTACGGCGTTCGGCAAGGACCTGATGCCGCGCGTCGCCGCGCTTCTGGGCGTCAATCAGATTAGCGATATCATGAGTGTCGACGGCAGTCACCATTTCAAACGTCCTATCTATGCCGGCAACGCAATTGTGTCCGTCGAGGCGCCCGCAGATAGTATTGTTGTCGCAACGGTAAGGACGGCCTCCTACCACGCCGTTGAAAATGGTAACAATGCGGCCATAGAAAGTGCTGCCGTGGATGTAGACATCCCCACCCACACGCGATTCGTAGAATTGCAGACCGGCTCTTCCGATCGCCCCGATCTGCAAAGTGCGGCGAAGGTGGTCTCAGGCGGTCGTGCTTTGGGGAGCAAAGAAAACTTCGAGCTGATTTACAAACTCGCCGATCAACTTGGTGCTGCGGTCGGATCTTCTCGCGCAGCCGTTGACGCAGGTTACGTGCCGCCCGAGACGCAGGTAGGACAGACGGGACAGATCATCGCTCCCGACCTCTATATCGCGATCGGAATTTCGGGAGCGATTCAGCACATCACGGGAATCAAGGATGCCGGCACCATCGTCGCGATTAACAAGGACGAGGAAGCGCCCATCTTTGAAGTCGCCGATATCGGCCTTGTCGGCGATCTGTTCTCGCTGGTGCCGGAGTTAACCGACGGACTCAGCTGAGCGGATAGAGCACCACAATTGGAAAAGGAGTGGCCCGACGCCGGACCACTCCTTTTTCCTGCCTCAGTCGGGTTACAGGGCTTTCAGAACAGCTTCTGCCTTGCTGACTTCAAACTGACCCGGCGCCTCAACAGCAACGTGTGTCGCAACGCCATCATCGACGATGATCGCGAAACGTTGACCACGCATGCCCATGCCAAAACCGGATGCGTCCATTTCAAGACCCAGCGCCCCGGAGTATTCCCCATTACCGTCGGCAAGCATGACAACATCATCACCAACGCCACGGTCTTTGCCCCAGGCATCCATAACAAATACGTCATTGACCGCCATACAGGCTATCGTATCGACGCCTTTGCCCTTCAATGCCGCCGCCTGATCGACGAATCCGGGAAGATGGTTCATAGAGCACGTCGGCGTGAATGCGCCGGGCACCGATACAAGCACCACCTTTTTTCCCGAAAACAACTCGTCGGTGGACATTGCGCCAGGACCTGCGTCGGTCATTACGCCGAACACGCCCGACGGCATTTTCTGGCCAGCTGAAATCGTCATTAAATTACTCCTGTTGAGGTATTGAGATTCTGGGCACAATCGGTGATGATTTTCGCCCGCCTTGGAACAATTCTAGCAGGAAGAGAAACACGATGGACTTCGCTTTGACGGAAGAGCAGGAACTCATTCGGGACGCAGCACGTGAATTCGCTCAAAAAGAAATCGCCCCTGTAGCCGCAGAATTCGACGCCAGCGGCATGTTTCCGCTCGAGACCATTCGGCAAGCCGGGGAACTCGGCTTTATGGGGGTCGAGGTGCCGACCGAATACGGCGGCTCTGAGCTCGATTCGATCTGCTATGTGCTGGTAATGGAAGAAATTTCGGCGGCAGATGCTTCGCACGGTACGATCGTATCGGTGAACAACTCCTTGTTCGGTGTGCCATTGGTCGACTTCGGCACCGAAGCACAAAAACAGACTTATCTGCGTCCCGTTGCATCCGGCGAGGTAAACGGTGCCTATGCCCTCACCGAGCCGCAGTCCGGTTCGGACGCAGCGACGATGCGCACAAAGGCAGAACGGTCGGCAGATGGCAGCACCTACACGCTCAACGGCAAGAAGGCCTGGATCACATCCGGGCCGGTCGCACGCTACATGATCGTCTTCACTCAGACAGTTGGCAGTGACGGTGAATCGAAAGGAATCAGCGCCTTTGTCATCGATACGGAAATAGCCGGCTTCCGCGTGGGCAAGACGGAGCCGAAGCTTGGAATACGGGCTTCGGCAACCTGCGAAATTGAATTCGAAGACTATGTCTGCCCGGCCGAGAACCGGATCGGCGACGAAGGCCAGGGCTTCAAGATTGCTTTAACCGTCCTGGATGCCGGTCGCGTCGGTGTTGCGGCACAGGCCGTCGGCATCGCACAGGCGGCCTATGAAGCGGCCGTCGAATACTCGCGTGAACGCAAGGCGTTCGGATCTGCGATCGGCAGTTTTCAGGCGATTCAACACAAGATTGCCGATATGAAAATGCGGATCGACGCTTCACGGTTGCTGGTATTACGAGCGGCCTGGTCGAAACAGCAGGCGAAGAAGACTGGCGCACGCAATACACTGAATTCAAGCATCGCCAAGCTGTATGCCTCGGAGACGGCTATGTACGTCACACATCAGGCCCTGCAGATTCATGGCGGTATGGGCTACAGCAAGGAGCTTCCGCTTGAACGCTACTTCCGCGATGCGAAAATCACAGAGATCTACGAAGGCACCAGCGAAATCCAGAGAATGGTGATCGGCCGCACAGAGACAGGTCTGCGCTAGTAGTCGTTCTCGCCAACCTGGACTACAAGCCCGTCGAGTTCGTCTGACACCTCAATCTGGCAGGTCAGGCGGCTGTTTGCCTTACGCTCATAGGCTGCATCCAGCATGCTGTCTTCCATGTCATCCATTTCCGGCAGCTTGTCCAGCATTTGCTCGTCGATATAGGCATGGCACGTAGCACACGCACAGGCACCGCCACACTCGGCAACAATACCCTCTATGTTGTTATTGATGGCACCTTCCATGACGGAGTAGCCGTTCTCCACAGCAACTTCGTGGCGTTGTCCGTCGGTTGTGACATAGATGATCGTTGGCATTGTTGCAGTCCTTGCTGATTTGACGCGCAATTTTAAGGGCGTTGACCGTTTCCGGTCAACGCCCCATTAATTACACGCAAAAACCTTGGTATCAGTCGAGAAACTCTAGACGCGCTGCGCTGCAGCTTTCTTGGCATCGAGTTCCTGGCGCTTCTTGCGAGCAGCCTCTTCCGCGAGTCGAATCTGGCGATTGCGCTCGACATCAGCGTCGATAACCGTAATCCACTGGCTCGCTGTGCGCTGTGATCGCGGTGTCTTTGAGGCCGCCCGGAATGCGTCCTTGGCGGCAGAGTACTTGCGCTGGTTGTACAGACACATACCCAGGGAAATCTGCATATTGTCGGGATTCTTGAGACCACCTTTGCGAATAGCATTGTTCGCTGATTTCACGCACTCACCGTAGTTACCGACATTCAGGTAAGCGTTGGCGAGTCGCTGGTCCAACTCTCCATGCGTCGCCAGGCTGGCAGCCGCCTGCAGAGCAGGAATGGACTTCTCGTCCTCCATCGCCAGCATCCACGCTTGGGACAACAGGCGATAGTTCTTCTCGGTCTTGGGAACGATACCAGCGGCCATCTTCTCTTCCAGGAGTTTGCCCGCCTTGTAAGGTACCTCGGCCTGCAGGTAGAGCTGCGCCATCGTCACGAACTCGGTGTCTTTCTCCAGCATTCCTTGTGTATGCGCGGCATCGTACGCATAGATGAGTTTCTCATCCTCGCCGAGCTCAGTGTAGGCGCCGGCAAGAGACTTCCAGTAACGCGCCTTCGGCCAGTTCATTAGCAGGGTTTTCTGGATGTCGCGGACCATCTGGTAGTTTTCCTGCTGGAAATACGCGAAATTCAGAAGGCCGTACCAGTCTTCTTTCACCGGTAGTTCCCGTTCCTTTGCGACACGCATCGCATTCTCGATGGGTTCAATCATCTCTTTGAAGCGATTCAGGTTATAAAGGATTTGCGCCCGCAGTATAAACGGCTGGGGTGCCGGATTGGTTTCGAGAATGAACCACTTGTCTATCGTTTGGAGCGCCCTGCCGTAGTCCTCTTCCATAGTCAGCAACTGCGCCATGGTAAAAGTCGTTTGTTTAGCCATCTGTGGTTCAAGCGATGGGATGGCCAGCATCTTCTCGTAGATGCGAATAGCGCCCTTGGTGTCGTCCATGTTGTAGTACACGAAACCAAGATAGTTTAGAACGTTCGCCTGCTCATACTCAGTCAGCTTATCCGGGTTATACAATGCGTTCAGTGACTTCAATGCGGCCCTGTACTCTTTCGCATCTACCAGCTCCTGCGCCTTCTGGATTTTTTCGTAAACCTCTTTGCTGACCGCCTGCGCCTGCTTGGTCTTTTGCTTGTCGCGATCTTCATCCGTCGCCTTCTGCGCCGCAGCGTTGCCAAACGCAAAGACACCCACAATCAATGTCAGGCAGAGCTTTGAAAAAATTTCATGACTAATTTTCATGTTAAGAAGATCCTCTTGGATGGCTTTTTCCCGCCCTCACACTCAACTTTTCTATTCCTCAAGCTGGAATGAAATTCGTGTCTTAACCCCCGCCACTTCGACGGGTACCCCATCGACGACTCTGGGTTTGTATTTAAATTTCAAAACCGCACGCGTCGCAGCACGCTCAAACAGGCTGCTGCTCGACTGAAGCACGATCGGGTCTTTGACCGTTCCTGCCGTGGTTACAGTAAACGACAAATCAACAAAGCCTTCGAGACCCCGGGACAATGCGCGGGCCGGATAAACCGGCGCAACTCTAACGATGGGGAGATAGTCACCTTCCGCGATGTTCATTCCGCCGGGACCACCGATATTTGTGTCTGCGGAGACTGTTGGGGGAGCGACATTGATTGATGGCGCGTCCGGATTAATATTGTCCATCTCCTGAGGAGGCGTTTCCGGAGGAGTCTCGGGCGGCTTCGGTGGCTTCTCAGGTGTCAGATCGGCGACATTCAGATTCTCATTGCGCTTCACACGAACGAATTCCAGCTTATGACGCTCACGTGGATCGGTCAGCGCCGTCTTACCGGTAACGATGAGTAACTGCATCACAAACAGCAGACTCAAGGTGACTATGGTGCCAACCACAATCGAAAATACATAACGACCTATCATGGTCCTGTTCTCCTTGGAAGACGCGGCGTCCTGGTATTCAAAAGGCGCATCCTCATGTTTAAGACAAGTATTCTGACACTGGGTTCCTAACCATCATCCGAGGCGATCGCGACATTTGTCACTCCGGCGCCTTTAGCCGCTTCCATGACAATGACTAGCGTCTCGTGCGTTGATTCCTCGTCTGCCTGGATGACTATCGATCCCTTGGGGTTTTCAGCATGTAGCTGTGCAATAACGCTGCGCACCGCACGCGGGTCCCTTTTCTTACGATCGATCCAGATTTCGTCACTCGCACTAATGGCGATGAGAATTGATGCGTCATCCTGAGTATCAGCGGTAACCGTATCCGGCCGCTCAACCTGGATACCCGCTTCCTTGATGAAGGTGGCCGTAACGATGAAGAAGATCAACATGATGAACACAACGTCCAGCATTGGCGTCAGGTTGATCTCGTTCTCTTCCTCTTCGACTCCTAGGCCGTGTTTTTTTCGCATAGCTATTGTCCTGTTTGGAACGCGAGTGAAGTCCGACTAATTACCTCGGTCCGCGATTGATATGCTGTAAACGCCGGCGCTTCGTGAGGAATCCATCACCTCAACCAGCATCTTGTTGGACGACTTCATATCGGCCTGAATGACCACCGAACCCTTGGGGTTCTCAGCGTGCAGCCTTTCGATGTTAGCGCGAACAGCCCTCGGGTCGATCAGTCGCCGGTCGATAAATATTTCATCGTTGGCGCTGATCATTATGAGGATGTTCGCATCTTCGGGCTTGGATTCAGTAACCGGTGCATCCGGGCGATTCACGTCAATGCCCGCTTCCTTAATAAACGAGGCGGTGACTATGAAGAAGATGAGCATGATGAACACGACGTCAAGCATCGGCGTCAGGTTGATCTCATTCTCTTCCTCGTCGAAGTGAATATCATCGAGGTGGTGGCGACTCATAGCAAATACCCCTAGTGGTCCATCGTGAGCGAGTCTTCAAGAAAGCCGACTTCACGTGCCGCTCGGCGGGTCAGAAGCGTTACAAGCAGCACTCCGGAGAGTGCCCCGACCATTCCTGCCATTGTCGGAACGGTAGCCTGGGATACACCGGCGGCCATCGCCCTGACATTTCCCGAACCGGAAACAGCCATAACCTGGAAAACGCTGATCATGCCCGTCACCGTGCCGAGAAGGCCCAGCAACGGACACAATGCAACCAAGGTCTGAATCAGGTTAATGCCTTTGTTGGTCGCCTCGCTGAAACGCGAGATCATCAATTCGCGAATTTGCAGCGCATTCCACGAATTGCGTTCCGACCGAGATTCCCAGTTATCGTGGATCTCACGAGACATTTTGTTCATCGACGTACGGAAATACATGATCCGCTCGATGATCACGACCCACATCAAAAAGATAGTGATCGCGATGACCTTAAGTACCGGGCCACCCAGACTCATGAAGTCTCGAATTGCTTCGATAGCATCAGCAATCCAAAGCATAGTGACTCCTTTCGGCTTTAGCCTTTACGTTCGGAATGCTGTGCAACCAGACCAGCGCTCTGAGACTGAAGAATGTTAACGATCTTACGGCTCTGCCCGCTAACGATCGTATGCAGCAGCACCATCGGGATCGCGACAACAAGGCCCAATACCGTGGTCATCAACGCCTGAGAGATACCACCGGCCATCATCTTCGGATCGCCCGCACCGTAAAGTGTTATCACCTGGAAGGTCTTGATCATACCCGTAACCGTACCGAGCAGACCCATGAGCGGTGCAACAGCAGAAACGACCTTGATAAACAAGAGCCCCTTCGTCAGCCCCGGCATCTCCTTGAGCGCCGCTTCGCTGAGTTTCAGTTCAATGGTATCGGTATCGGCACCCTTGTTGCTCTCATACGCCGCGAGTACGCGACCGAGTGGGTTATCCGTGCTCGCCGTGTCACGCTTCAGCTGTGCCGTAACCTTGCGGCTGTCATTCGTCAGGGCGACCCAACGCAGGAGCGCAATAATCAGTCCGATAATACCGAGTGCAATGATGCAGTAACCGACGATGCCGCCCTGCTCAATGCGGTCCTTAATAGTCGGGGACTCCACTAACAGGCCCAGAATACCGCCCTTGGTTACGTCCACGCCGAAAGCAACCGTGCCACCGTCAGCGTCCATCAGGTCGTCCGTTGTACTCAGGTAGCGTCCTTCGGGCTGACGAAGCAGCTCGGCGATGCTCTTCTCGCTCGAGTCGTATTCCAGGTAGCCGTTCTCGGAAATGATATTGAACGCACCAACGCGAACAACTTCCATTTCTTCCTGCTGGCCATCAGCTCTGGTCACGAGGTGATTAAAGCGCGTGACCTTACCCGTCTCGACGACTTCCTGCTGCAGCATGCCCCAGAGCTTCTCGATATCCTCGATTGACGCAAGGCTGCTGGCGCCAGCCATTTTGCTGCCGAGCTCAACCAGGAAGTCCGAGCGATTCGGATACTCGATGTTTGTCAGCGACGCACTGAATCGACCTTGCGCATCACCTGAGACCGTCTGCAGAACACCGAAAAGCTCTTTCAGTGCACCGAGACGCTCGTCCAGAGCCTGGCGTGCCGTAATGATGGCCTGCTGGTTTTCTTCGAACTGCTGCTCGAGCCGCGCACTGGTGTTCTCTGCGCGGGTACGCTCAGCGCGCGCCTGATTGAGCAGTGCCTGCTGCTGGTTTTTGTTCTGTGCAAACGTAGCTTCACGCTTGCGATTCTCCTGAGAATCGCGTGCCTGGCCCTGCTGAATGAGCTGCAGAAGCTCGCTCATGCTGCGAGCTTCGCTCTGAGCGTTTGCGGTGGCGATCATGCCCAGGCTCAAGAGCCCGGTAGCAATAATGAGTGTAATACGTTTCATTTAATTAGCCTCCGCAGCTGGAACGGGAACAATGATCAGTTCCGGCGCAATTAACTGTTTCGCAACCCGCAAACCTTTTCGAACTTCGTTACGGGCGGAATCGGCACGCTCCCAGGCCCGGGTCTCGTTATTCCAACGACCGGTGATCTTGGTGTCATCCGACTGGAAGTAAAGACCAATTCGGCCGATGCGCAGCATGTTGTAAGATCGCGTTGCATCCTCAAAGTTTTCGATCGTTTGGGTGTAGTTCTCGATGGTCGTACCAAAGTCATTTTCGATCTGGTAGGCCTCCATCACTTTCCTGAACTTCTCCGCGACGCTGACATCAGAGCGCTCCATGATGCCCTTGAGGTTTGCGACACGCTCCGTTCGCTCCTTCATGAGGAACGGAATATCGAGCTTGATCGACTGCTCGAGCCCATCGATCATGCGCTCCATCAGGGGGAAGATCTGGCGGTTAATTACGTCAACCTGATCCATCGAGAGCGAAATGTCTTCCAACACGGCGGACTGCCCTTCTACCTGGGCACTCATCAAACGGTTGTAGACCTTCAGGCCATCAATTTCCTTGTTAATCGCCCGATACTGGTCCTCAAGGGAGCGTGTACCTTCGACAATCTTGTTGATTCGCTCCTGCGACTGCTGGGCCAGGTTCAGCCGTCGTTGATCAGCCTGCAAAATCTGATCGACGGTCTGGGCGAAAACGCTGCCGGAGAGCGCGATTACCATTGTTCCGAAAAACGCCGCGGTAATGCGCCGACTGCTGCTAATGCACCGATTCATGAACGCTCCTTAAAGGTCGTATGTTGTTGTAAGTAGTTACGGAGAGGGATGCAACGTATCCGCTGAATACATGCACAAATTAAAACGGAGGCGTAGATTACTTCCCCTATTGCGCACGCGACTCTCTCCACTTTCATCGCGCGGCGATGTTGTTCGTATGGAATTTGACTTTCTCTCTTTAGTCTTTGGCAATCCTGACAAATCCCGCCAGGTTCCCCGCCATTTATTCCTGTATTTATAAGAAGGTCCCCCGACCTTCGAGGGCAAGAATAACACATGCTTGCGAGATGACCAGCCCATCAACAACATAACGTTACAGGTTGATGGCGTTCTTTTTTCCTAACCTGCCAGCGAGGACATTGGTGGTTATTTCGCAGCACCGACCATACCTTCCCCCGCAGCAATGCAAGACCGGCCCGTATAACTTCAGCGAACAGATACACGCCGCTCTTCGATCGGTTCGTATCCTTTTAAATTATGGACTTAGCATTACTTATTAATTGAATTTCTTTAGTAACACTCGTAACCGATTATAGAGTGGTTGACATCATTGCGACCTTACAACATGATTCGGCGCTATGACTGGTTATTCAATTCACGCGCCGCAGGGTATTCGCCTTGCACTCGGTCTTGACCTCCTTCTTGGGAGGCTTCGCGGGTAGCGCGTATCCAGCACACGGACACGAAGACCCCGCATCCAAATGGATTGTGGGGTTTTTTTTATGAAAATTGCATCAGGCTGAGGTACCAACATGCAAATGTACTCGGAAGCAGACGTCGACCAAACTTGTCTTGCGAATCGTCAGATCACCATCCTTGGCTATGGCAGCCAGGGACGCGCGCACGCACTTAACTTGAAAGATAGTGGATTCAACGTCGTAGTGGGATTGAGAAGCAGCGGCGCCAGCTGGGCGAAAGCGAAAGCCGACGGGCTCACCGTGATGGAACCAAACGAGTCCGTGAAAGGTGCGAAAATCGTGATGTTTCTGACGCCCGATATGGTGCAGAAAGCACTATATGAGGCGTTGGAGAAGGATATCGAGCAAGGGGCAACCCTGATGTTCGCGCATGGATTTGCAGTTCACTACAAACAGGTTGAGCCACGCAGCGACCTGGACGTCAGCCTGATCGCCCCGAAAGGACCTGGCGGCCTGGTCCGACGGCAGTATGAGGAGGGTCACGGAGTTCCCTGCCTCGTTGCCGTGCATCAGGATGCCAGCGGCGACGCACTAAATATAGCGCTCGCCTATGCGGCCGGTATCGGCGGCGCACGCGCCGGCGTAATCGAGACAACCTTTGCTGAAGAGACCGAGACTGATCTGTTTGGTGAGCAGGCCGTGCTTTGCGGCGGTGCGACCGAATTGATAGTTGCTGGTTTCGAGACGCTTGTTGAAGCCGGTTACCAGCCGGAAGTTGCCTATTACGAGGTCATGCATGAACTTAAGCTCATCGTGGACCTGCTGCACGAGGGCGGACTCAGGAAGATGCACAAGTTCATTAGCGACACAGCTGCCTGGGGCGACATGATTAGCGGGCCCCGCGTCGTCGACAGTAACTCGCGTGCCGCAATGAAAGACATACTCGGTGATATTCAGGACGGTACATTCGCCAAGAACTGGATTGCCGAAAATGAGAACGGCATGCCGGAATTCAAGCGCCGTATGCAAGCCGATCTAGACCATCCAATTGAGAAAGTCGGAACTGAGCTGCGAGGTCGCATGGACTGGTTACAAGACTAGTGCCCTGGACGACACGCAGAAATTGAGGCAATAGCAGAGGATAGAGCCGATGTCAGATTCACAGATACGCATTTTCGACACAACGTTACGCGACGGGGAACAGGCTCCGGGCTGCAGTATGACGCTTAGTGAGAAACTTCGTATTGCGAAGGCGCTATCTGAGCTTAATGTCGACGTCATTGAGGCTGGCTTCCCTGCGGCCTCGCCCGGCGATTTTGAATCCGTAAAGGCGATCGCCGACAGCAACTTCGGCCCGGTAATTTGTGGCTTGGCGCGTTGTAACGCCGCCGATATCGAAAAGGTCTACGAAGCGGTCAAAGGTGCGGACCGACATCGCATTCATGTGTTTGTTGCGACCAGTGCGATTCATCGGGAGCACAAGCTGAAAATGGCAAAGAAAGAGATCATCAAGAGTGCCGTCGGCGCGATCGAGATGGCCCGAGGTCTCGTAGACGATGTGGAGTTCTCACCGGAAGATGCGTCGCGCACGGAGCTTTCCTTCCTTGCAGAGGTTGTGTCGGCGGCCATCGAGGCGGGCGCGACGACTATCAATATCCCTGACACTGTCGGCTACACGGTACCAGCGGAATTCGACCGCCTGTTTCGCTACCTGAAAGAGCACGTCGAGGGCATCGACGACATTATCCTGAGTGTGCATTGTCACGATGATCTCGGTATGGCCGTTGCGAACAGCCTGGCTGCGGTCAATGCTGGAGCCCGCCAGATCGAGTGCACCATTAATGGCATAGGCGAGCGTGCCGGAAACTGCAGCCTTGAGGAAGCCGTCATGGCCGTCAAGACACGTGCCGAGTTCTTTGGTCTCGAGACAGGCATCGACACCACGCGGCTGTATCCGACCTCGCGCCTGGTTTCCAATATCACCGGTATGCACACCCCGCGAAACAAGGCGATTGTCGGCGAAAATGCCTTTGCACACGAGGCAGGAATCCATCAGCACGGCATGCTCCAACACGCGTCCACCTATGAAATCATGCGTCCTGAAGATGTCGGGCTGAGTCGCTCGAATCTCGTCCTCGGCAAACACAGCGGCCGCCATGCGTTCCGCAATCGTGTCTCGGAGCTCGGCTTCGAGCTGGATGAAATGGAGACCAATCGCGCCTTCAATGCGTTCAAGAAACTCGCCGACCAGAAGAAAGACGTCTACGACGGTGACATCGAGGCCATCATAATGAATGCCGCGGGCACCTCCTCCGGCCCCTGGACACTCGATTCGCTCGAAGTACAGACGCACACCGATCAGCCTGCTACTGCTGCCGTTTCGCTGGCCAACGAAGATGGCACAAAGAGCAGCGCCAGCGCACATGGCGACGGTCCGGTTGCCGCAGCCTTCCTGGCTCTCGAGAAAGCCACCGGCGTACAACTGACCCTGCGTAACTTCGAATTGCACAGTGCATCAATTGGCGAGGACGCTCTCGGCGAGGTAACCGTCACCGTAGAACACGAAGGCGAGAGTTTCCGTGGGCGTGGGGCAAGCGTGGATATTGTCGAAGCCGGCTGCCGCGCCTGTCTGGAGGTTATGAACCGGATTCTTCGACGTCAGCGCCATAAAGGCTCGACACGCGGCAAACCGAACCCCGAACAAGCAACGATCTAGGGGGAGGCACCTTGAGCAGGACAACCTTATTTGACAAGGTCTGGTCAGATCATGTCGTCGTTACCGAAACGGACAGTACGCCCGCAATACTTTATATCGACCTGCACATTATTCATGAGGTCACAACGCCGCAGGCGTTCACTGTGCTTCGGGAACAGGGTCTGCCGGTGCGGCGACCCGACCTCACCTTGCCCACGATGGACCATTCGACGCCTACGACACCGGTTTTCAGTTTTAAGGATCTGGCTGTTGTCGGCGAAAGCGCAGCGAATCAGATTCGTCAGATGGAGATCAACTGCAAGGAGTTTGGTCTCGACCTGATCGGCTTTGGCAACGAGCAGCGCGGCATTGTGCATGTCATCGGCCCCGAATTAGGAGCAACCCAACCTGGCAAAACGATCGTCTGTGGTGACAGCCACTCGAGCACACACGGCGCTTTTGGGGCCCTCGCCTTCGGGATCGGCACCACTGAGGTTGGCCATGTACTGGCGACACAATGCCTGCTGCAGCGTAAACCGAAAACGCTGGCCGTTAGCGTCGATGGGATTCTGCCCACGGGGGTATCGGCCAAGGACCTCATCCTCGCGGTAATTGGCCAAATAGGCGTAAACGGCGGAACCGGGCACGTTATTGAATACCGCGGCGACGCGATTAACGGGCTCGATATGGAGAGCCGGATGACGGTCTGTAATATGTCGATCGAAGCTGGCGCCCGTGCCGGGATGATCGCACCCGATGACACCACCTTCGAGTACTTGCATGATCGACCCAGGTCTCCCAAGGGGGCTGACTGGGAGACGGCGGTCGCCCGCTGGAAGACACTGCGCACTGACGATGGCGCCCATTTCGACAAGTCGGTCGCGCTGGACACCTCGGTACTGCAGCCGATGGTTACCTTCGGCACCAACCCTGGAATGGTTGTTGGCATCGGTGACCCCGTGCCGGATGGTGGTGGCGATCCCAGCTTCCGAAAAGCTCTGCACTACATGCGTATTGAATCCGGCAAGCCGATGACGGAATACGACGTCGACGTCGTGTTTGTCGGCAGCTGCACGAACGGCAGGCTCTCCGATATCCGTGAGACCGCGCGTATACTTCAGGGCCGGAAAATCGCCGACGGCGTGCGCATGCTGGTCGTGCCCGGTTCACAACAGGTCAAGAGAGAGGCCGAGAATGAAGGCCTCGACCAGATCATCCTGAGGGCCGGCGCCGAATGGCGCGAAGCAGGCTGTTCCATGTGTATCGGCATGAATGGCGATACGGTGCCGAGCGGCAAACTGAGTGTCAGCACCAGCAATCGAAATTTCGAAGGTCGCCAGGGAATTGGGGCTCGCACCGTACTGGCCAGTCCCGCGACGGCCGCCGCCTCTGCGCTGCGTGGCCGAGTGACGGACCCGAGGACAATTTCATGAGCGGCATCACACACATAAAATCCCGCACCGTCGTGCTGCCGACAAAAGACATCGACACCGACCAGATCATCGCCGCCCGCTTTCTGACGACAACCTCTCGAGAGGGATTGGGCCGCAACCTGTTCTACGACCTGCGTTACAACAGCGATGGCAGCGAGAATGACAAATTCCCGTTGAACACGTCGTCCGCAAAAGGCTGCGAAATTCTGATTGCCGGCAACAATTTCGGCTGCGGCTCGTCGCGAGAGCATGCTCCGTGGGCGCTACTCGACTTTGGCTTCCGCGCCATTATTTCCACGGAAATAGCGGACATATTTCGCAACAACGCCCTGAAGAACGGACTCGTGCCAGTGGTGGTTGATCAGGATATACATCGTTGGCTGATCGACAACCCGGGCGTTGAGGTCGAGATTGACGTTAAGAATGCCACTCTCGCGCTTCCGGATGGAACGGTCACCAGCTTCCCGATTGACGCATTTGCAAAATACTGCCTTGTAGAAGGTATCGACCAGCTCGGATTTCTACTTCAGCATCATGATGAAATCGCGAATTTTGAGGGGAGCCGCACGTGGAAGCCGTAATTACGCTGTTGCCCGGAGATGGCATTGGCCCCGACGTCACGGTCAGCGCGCGGCGCGTCATGCAAGCCGTAGCTGATAAGAACGGGCATCGCTTCGAGTTCCAGGAAGCGTTGATGGGCGGTATCGCGATTGATGAAATCGGAAATCCGTTGCCGGATGCCACGAGAGCAGCCTGCGAGGCGAGCGATGCCGTGCTGCTGGGCGCCGTAGGCGGCCCTAAATGGTCGGACCCCAATGCGCCGGTTCGGCCAGAACAAGGCCTGCTTCAGCTGCGCGCCGTGCTCGGTGTGTACGCCAATCTTCGGCCCGTAAAAATCTACCCTGAACTGGCTGCCGCATCGCCACTCAAGGCGGAGCTGCTTGAAGGCGTCGATTTACTGGTCGTTCGAGAACTGACCGGTGGCATTTATTTTGGTGAAAAATCACGCGATGCCGACTCGGCCAGTGACCTGTGCGTTTATGAGCGCTATGAAATCGAGCGTATCGTGCGCGTTGCAGCCCGGCTGGCCGCAGGTCGGGACAAGCGCCTGTGCTCGGTCGACAAAGCCAATATTCTCGAGACGTCTCGTCTATGGCGGGAGGTTACTGATCGCATAATGGACGAGGAGTTTCCGGACATAACGCTCGAGACGCTGCTGGTCGATGCGGCTGCCATGCACCTCTTGAGTCGCCCGGCTTCGTTCGACGTCATCGTCACCGAGAATATGTTTGGCGACATTCTGACCGATGAAGCTTCGATGCTTGCTGGCTCTATGGGGATGCTACCGTCCGCATCTCTGGGCGATTCCAGGCGCGGGCTATATGAGCCCATACACGGCTCGGCGCCCGACATCGCCGGTCGTGGCATTGCCAACCCCTGCGCCGCGATTGCCAGTGCAGCAATGCTGCTGCGCCACAGCCTGGATCTCGAGGACGAGGCGGTTGCTATAGAGACCGCCATCGCCGCCGCTATCTCGGGCGGTGCGAGGACTGCAGATATCGCCGCGAAAGGTGAGCAGCCAATCTCGACCGACGAGATGACCGCCGAAATTATTCGCTGCCTGAGCTGACCGCCCTGAGGTTCGCACGTGCCTTGTTGGCGTTGCGAAAACGGATGATCTTCTTACCCAGCTCCTCAGTTTCTATCAGAAACCCGTCATGGCCATGCGCCGATTCCAGTACCTCGTAGCTGGAAGCCGGCAGATGCTCAGCTAAAAGTTGCTGCTCCTCCGGCGGATACAGTGCATCTGTACTCACCGAGACGACCAGCGCCGGCTGCGAGATTGAGGCCAGTACGTCGAGGTAATCGCCCCTGCCGCGTGACAGATCGTGCGTATGCATCGCATGAGTCAGCGTTACGTAAGTATTCGCATCGAAGCGCTCATTAATCTTGTCGCCCTGGTATCGCAGGTAGGACTGAACCTGGTACTCCTCGTCCTCGCTTTTGTCGCGGCCAAATCGACGATCAAAGCTCTCCCAGCTGCGGTACGTACAGATGGCCATCATGCGAGCTGCCGCCAAACCATCCGAGGGCGGCGCTGCGTCGGTGTAAAACCCGTCATTCCAGTTGGGGTCGGCCGCGATCGCTGCTCGCTGAGCCTCGC
>Ga0316201_10000032_pt1 | contig 53030 bp, 71 predicted proteins | sample CS6wburrow_MG_FD_204516 | JGI IMG/M metagenome (GOLD analysis project Ga0316201, IMG submission 204516) | Coastal sediment microbial communities from Delaware Bay, Delaware, United States - CS-6 worm burrow | ecosystem: Environmental > Aquatic > Marine > Coastal > Sediment | place: USA...
GAGGCAAAGGACAGCTACGAGACCTGGGACGAGGTGGGCAAGCTTCTGGAGCAGCGGCGGAGATTGGTGGAGAGCGAACGCCGTCGCTATGTGGAAATGCAACAGGTGATCACGGCAGACCGGGCCATGCTCTTGATTTCTGCACTGGTAGACATTGTGAGGCAACACGTTGATGACCGCAGCATTTTGGCCGCAATCTCGACAGACGTTGGAAAGCTCATTGCTGTCGATGTTCCAAACGGGACTGGTCGGGAATGATGCGGACCCCGTCCCTGACCGGGTGACAGACCTGTATGCCTGGACCACGACACATCGGGCTTTTCTGGCCGAGGATAAGCCCATCGACTTCAAGACACACCCCTACCTGATCGGCCTCTACAAACTGGATGCCCAACGGGTGGTGATCTCCAAAGCGGCTCAGTTAGGCGTCTCAGAGTATGCCGTCTCCTATGCTCTTCATGCCGCCGACCAGCGCCGGGCCAATGTGCTCTACATCTTCCCCAGCGACCGCACCATCAGCGACTTCTCCGCCGCCCGTATCGCCCCGGCCATCGAAGCCAGCACCTACTTGAAAATGATAGTTGAGAATCGAGAGGGGGGGCGTCGAGGGGTTGACCAGACGCAACTCAAACGTATTCGTAATCGGTACCTGTATCTGCGCGGTGGCATGGTCAAGCCGGATGGTCGGGCGCCACAACTCAAATCCATTGACGCCGACGTGCTGATCATGGACGAGTTTGACGAGATGGATCCCCGAGCGCCCAGCATTGCCCAGAAGCGTCTGGGACACAGTCGCATTGCCGAGGAACGGCTGATCTCTACACCGTCCTATCCTGGAATGGGGGTGCACGCCAAGTTCTTGGAATCGGACCAACGCCACTGGTTCGTGGCGTGTCCTCATTGCAGACACAAGCAGACCATGACCCTAGCCCATGTGGTCACGGAGTTTGACCAGCTGGAGAGGCCCGTCCACTGGCACGGCCAGGACGAGAATCGGGCATGGGTGGCCTGTGATCGATGCGGCGGGGAACTGGATCGGCTGGGGCCAGGGGAATGGGTAGCCCAGCACCCTGGCCGGGGGCTGGTGGGCTACCACATGAACAAGCTATTCAGTCCCCATGTGGTGCTGGACGAGCTGATCGTCAACCTCCAGACCACGGACGAGACGAAGCGCAAGGAGGCCATGAACCAGGACTGGGGCCTGCCGTACAAGCCCAAGGGCGGCGGCCTGGACGACGAGATCCTGGACGGCTGTATGCGGGACTACGCCATGAAACCCGTGGCCGGGGAGAGAACGGTCATGGGGGTGGATGTGGGCAAGGTTCTGAATGTTGTGATTCGTGGCCCGGAAGATAGTGAAACCGGGGAGCGTCCCTTGCGGTATGCCGGGGAGGTGGCGGGATTTGAAGAGGCGAGCCACCTGCTGCGGCGCTATCGGGTGAAGTGCTGCGTGGTGGACGCCAATCCGGAGGTACGGGAGGCCCGGCGTTTTCAGGCCAGCCAGCGGGCAGGGCTGGTGTGGGTCTGCTACTACAGCCTGGGCCATCAGGGGATGAAGACAGAGGAACCGTTGGATTGGAAAGACGATGACGGACGGGTGGATGTGGACCGTACCCGCATGATGGACGAGACGGTGAGCCGCTTTGTGGAGCAGGCGAACACCCTGCCGAGCAATGCTCAATCCATCCCCAACTACTACGATCAGTTGAAGGCTCCCGTGCGCTTGACGGTGGCCAGGGGCGGGGATGGGGTGCAGGTCGCCCGCTACGTGGAGACCGGCGCAGACCACTACGCCCACGCCGAGACGTACTGCACGATTGCCAGTATGCGGCCGGCCGTGGTGCGACTGCACCGTGTTCCCCAGGCCAAGACGAGGGGCTGGCAATGAAGCTGATCACAGCAGAGACCCGCAGGATCTTTGAGGAGTTGACCGACGTGCGCCTTGCTCGACGGGCCACGACCGATGCAATGGAGCGCATTCGACTGCGCAACCGACAGGGAGAGTTGACGCAACAGTATTGGCGTCTGTTCTGGCAAAGCCGGAAGGAGCAAACATGAGCGACAAGAATCTCAACATCAAGAAGGATGGGGTCCGGGCGCTGGCCGGAAAGCGGATCACTCTGGATCGCTACCAGTCCAACCAGAGTGCGCTGGGGCTATACGCCATCCAATCGCCAGATGAACCGGATCTGTTGTGGCACCTGCGGCGGCTGGACCTCAACACGGTGTCGGCGTACAGCACGGACCAACTGATCGATCTGCTGGCCGACCTGTCTCCGGAGGTGGGCAAGGCGTTATGGGACTTCTTGCGTCTGTGTAATCCAGGGTGGGAAATCACGGCCTATCGGCTGGATTCCGATACGATCAACGCCCAGGCGCAGGCGGCCATCGATACCTTTCTGGACACGCTGACCGACCTCTACGGGTCAGTTGATGTACCGATCAACCGTATGTTTCTCAACGCCTTTCTGCGGGGTGCGATTGTGTGCGAGATGGTCCTGGATCAAGGGCGAACTGCCGTGGATCTGGCCGTCCCGGACCCGTGGGCCTTGCGCTTTCGGAGAGAGCCGGATGCTGTACGCGGCCAGGTGTGGCGGCTGGGCCAGTTCCAGGATGGCAAGTGGGTGAGCCTGGAACTGGACACGGTGCGCTATGCGCCCGTAGATCCCCACGCCAACAGTCCTTATGGTCGGCCCCTGGTCGGCCCGGCGCTCTTTTCGGCACTCTTCCTGCTGGGCATGTTGCACGATCTGCGCCGGGTGGTAGAGCAGCAGGGCTATCCTCGGCTGGATCTGGCGGTGGATATGGAGAAGTTGGTGAACATGATGCCCGACGATCTGGCGGACAGCCCGGAGGATGCCCAGGAGTGGATCAATGCAGCCTTCACCGAAATCCAAGAGGTGTACGGGAGCCTTGCGCCGGATGACGCCTACATCCACGGGGACAGCATCACGGTCAATCGGCCAGTGGGGGCGGTGGGGGCCGATGCGCTTGGGTCCATCGACAACCTGATCCGCTCCCTGGAACGCATGGTGACTCGTGGCCTGAAGACCATGCCACTGATGATGGGGAGCAACGAGGCGGTCAGCGAAACCCACGCCAACCGGCAGTGGGAGATTATGGCGGCTGGCCTCAAGAGCATCCAGCATCTGGCAGAATCCCTGTTGGGCAATCTGTTGAAAGTGATGTGCGAGGCACAGGGCATCCAGACAACGGTGACGGTGCGCTTCGCAGAATTGCGGGCGGCGGAAGAGCTGCGGGATGCCCAGTCCGAGGCGATGAAGATTGCCAACGCCAAGAGCAAGTACGAGCAGGGATGGATCTCCCAGGACGAGGCGGCGCTGGAAGTGACTGGCCATGAGGCTGACCAGGAAGAGCCGAGGGGCCCATCAGACGGCCTGGCCGGCCTGGGCAGCATCCTGGCCGGTGGACCTGCCAACGACGGTGAAGAGCGCCGGGGGCCAGCCCTGGACATGGAGGTACGGTCCCGCAAGACGACCATCCCAACCGGGGCAGACAAACCTCTGCCCGACGTGCCGGTGGAGCAGTTGGATGTGGACGAGATCCTGGCGGCTCTGGCTGAGTGGGACCGATTGAGCGAGGAAGAACATGCCGGGCTGTTGGCGGCCACACCGGACGGCAGCGAGGGTGACCTGTGGGCAGTTCTGGCCGGGCTGGTGGCGGCATCTCTCTGGCAGTACCGGGCCTCTTCCCGTCGCTACGTGAACACGGCGACGGGTACGATGTTGACCCGCAACCAGTTGATCGACCTGCGAGACGCCTTCACGGTGCAGGTGCGGGCAGAAGCTCGGAACATCACGGCAGCCATGCTGGACGGAGAAAGCACGCTGCAACGCTGGCTGCTGGACATGCAGGACATGGTACGCAACACGCATACGAACCAGTTCATGCTGGGCCGGGGCGGGGTAGGCATGGTCATGGAGGCAGACCTGCCCATGGTGGAGCAGGTGATCAATGACCAGTACGGCTATCTGCAGGGCTTTGCCGATGACATCGCCGCAGGGAATGTGAGCGATGGTCGTATGCTGGCCCGGGCGCAGATGTACGCCGACGCCGGGACGCAGAGCTACGAGCGGGGTCTGGCCCTGGCCTATGGGCTGCCGTCTCTGCCGGCCTATCCGGGCGACGGCGGCACACAGTGCCTGTCCAACTGCAAGTGTCGCTGGTCGATCACCGAGGACGAGGAGGCGTGGTACTGCTACTGGACCCTGGGCATTGCCGAGCATTGTCCGGACTGCGTAGATCGGGCGTCCACATGGAATCCGTTGATCGTGCCCAAAGCGACGGCCAGAAATCGGGCCGATCTGGACACTGTGCTGGCCGGGATGGAGAACGGCCATGTCCATTGAGCAGATCCGGGCGTTGCTGTCGGCAGAGGCCCAGGCGATGAAGGATCAGCGCATCCGGTTGTTGGCGCTGGTCGGGCTGGTGGAAACGTACTTGGAAGCGGCCACGGTACCGGACGATGAATCTGAACTGTGGATGGCAAGACGCCGGGCCTGGCTGATGGAGTTGGCGGCGATTGAGGTTTACCTGGGCTTGCCCAGGTCCGTACTGCCCAAGGCCGAGCGCCGGGCTGCACACAATGCAGACCGAAGGAATGGGCACGCACACGATCCAAGATCATCCAGACCCAGCTGAAGGATATAAGAGGGGGAACCATGTTTGTAATGGGCCGCATACGAATAGCTTTGGAGATTCAAGGGGATGTCGTACATCAGATCGAGGCAGCACTGAACAGCTTGTCATCGGTATCGGCCAGCGGCGGCACAACCACCGTGCCGACCGGAGTCAGCTTGCCTTGCGCACACCTGGGCAGCACGGATGTAGGAGCGCAGGGAGAGCGACAGGCAGCAGGGGAGGGATGGTGGCCCAGAACCTTCGAGGGAAACGATATCGGGGTCCTGGCTATCACCAAGGAAGAGCTGCTGACAGCAGGGTTGGGCGAGACGGGGTTTCATTCGGGATAAGAAGAGTTATACAGAATAAAAATGCGTTTCCCCAGATGGGCGTCCCTCCCCCACAAGCTTTTACGGGGTTGGTAGGTAAACCCGGTTCATTGCCCGGTCACAGTCGGCCATGAACGCTCTGCCCAGCTCTCGGTCTGACATGCTCCACCCAGCCAAGTGTAGGGCTTCTCTGGCTTCGGTTGCCCCTTCGATGCACACGTCGAACCCAGCTAACAGATCGGCGTGTGTACGCTTCATCAACGTGGGCGGCGTGGTGTTGGCAATAGCCCGCCGTCCCCGGTTCAGGGTGTTCAGAAAGTCTACAAAAGCCTGATCGGTTGGTCGGTTGGAGCGAATGGACGTATAGAGGGTTTGGGTGACCTCGGTGGCGTTGTCCAGATGGGGCATAATGAGATCGATATACGAGACGGCCATCTGTCGATCATTGGCATCTTGTACTTGCCCATAGAGCCAGAATCCGGCTACAACTAGAACGACAACGATCAAAACTGGGATGGTCTTTTTGTTCATGGAGGGAGATCCTTTCTTGTTTAGGTGAAACGGTTATATGTTACCACATCACCAAGATTTCTGTTTTGCATTTTCCCATTGACACCGCACGAACATCCGTGCTATACTCAAGCCACGTTCGACCGTAGGTTCCTGGCAGGTGAAAGTCTGCTCCATGCAGTGTAGACGACGCATTGTCACCCCTTTGTGAGTCTCTAGCCTGCCAGGGACCGGTCGAATGTCCATATTACTGTCGCCCCCGGTGCGAACACCTGCGGCGAGATTGCCATCATTGGCAGTCTCGCCGCTTTTTTGTTGCCCATCACCAGTCAGGAGCCTTGTCCATGAATCTCGACAACCAAATTTTTGAGCATCCCGCCAGGGTGCAGACGGTGGCCGAAGGTGGCGACTTGATGGCCCTGCTGACGGAGCGGCACGCTCTGGACGGGGATGCCCTGGCCGAGCACGCCCCGTTCTTCTTCCGGGCAGAGATTTCCAGCGACCGGCTGGACGCCTATTTCACCCGCATGCACCGCACCAGCCTGGTCAACTACGCCCAGGACGCCCAGGCAGGCGTCACGTTCCTGGACAGCCACAACCATCGCACGATGGGCTTTGGCCGGTCCCTGACGGGTGTCTTCCTGCCGGGCGATGACGTGCAGACGGTCCAGGCGGATTTCTACACCGTGCGGGGCCTGACGCTCAACGGGGTCAACACCGACCACCTGATCGCCGGCATCCGCACGGGGCTGGTCAAAGATGTGTCCATTGGCTTCTATGGGGGCGAACACGTCTGCTCGGTGTGTGGGCTGGATCTGTGGGACTGGGACTGCCCGCACATTCCCGGCTTCAAATATCCTGGCGCCACGGATGAAGACGGGAATCGAGGGACCGAACAGGTGGCCTTTGCCTGGGTGTGGGAGGCCCGGCTTGCTGAGGTCTCTGCTGTCTACGATGGGGCCACGCCAGGGGCGGCCATCCTCAAAGCCCAGCAGGAGGCCGAGGCCGGACGGCTCAAGTCTGCACAGATTCGCATGATCGAAAACCGTTACCGTATTGCTCTTCCCGGACGCCGTCAATCGTGGGCCGGGGCAACTTTCTCACAGGAGGAAACCATGCCGATGGATGACAAGCAGCAGGACCAGAAGGACACCCAGCCCCAGGCCGACGAGCGTCTCCAGGTGCTGGAACGGGTGGAGGCAGCCCTGGCCGACATGGACGGGGCCAACGTCGAAGCAAAGCTGGCCGGGCTGATGGCTGAACGCACTGCCCAGGCGCAGAGGGTCAAAGACCTCACCGCCGAGGTAGACCGGCTCAAGCCCCTGGCCGACGACGGGGCCACCTACCGGGCCGACCTGATCGACAACGCCCTGGCCGAAGGTGTTCGGGCCTACGGCGACAGCTTCGACGCCGACACCTACAGCGCCCTTATGGGTCAATCCGATCTCGTTGTCATCAAGCGGCTGCGGGACGACTGGAAGGTCATCGGGGATGGTCGATTCCCCCACGGTCGCCAGACGAAGGACCAGCACGAAAACGGGGCCACCCCCTCCCCTGCCGGTGACATCCCCGCTCACGCTTTCCGGGCCTAGAATCTCGGCTTCGAGATTTTAGCAAGAATCTCAACAACAAGACGCATAGATCAGGAGGACTCAACTCATGGCAGATCCACGCAAGACCGAATCGTTTGAGGGAATTGGGGCGGTGTACGCCACTTACCTCATCGACAACAGCACCATCACCTACAGCGCTAGCGAGACGAACGGCAGTGCCCAGGTGGGCTTGGCCGTGACCCTCAGCGCCGCCAAGACCGTTGCCCTGGCCGCCGACGCCGAGGCTGTCATCGGCAAGCTGATCCGGGTGGAAGCCGACAACCGGGCCGTGGTCCAGGTGGCCGGCTACATGACCTTGCCGGGCGGGGACAGCGCCACGCTGACCCTGGGCAGCAAGATCGTGGGCGACCTGGGCGCAGCCAGTGCCAAGGGCTACATCCGCAGTGCGGCCAGCGCCACCGCCGCCGAACTCGCCGTCCAGTCCGGTGTCATCCACGATGCCGGCACCACGACCGCCGTGGTCGTCAAGTTCTAGAAGTTCTGGGCCAGGCCTAGACTCTCACAATCCAGAATCAACAGGAGGAACATCATGCAAGACAAGACCACACGACCCGGCCCGGCTGACCTGTTCGCACAGATGGGGCCGCAGATGTACCGGGCGGCCTACAAAGAGGGCATGTCCCTCTCTGCATGGCTGGAAAAGCAAAATCCATCCGGGCAGTACAAGGACGGGCTGGACGCCTTCTCCCGGATGATGATGCAGGCCGGCATCGTCACCCGCAGCGACACCCAGGCAGGCTACCATGCCGACAAGTTCGAGAAGTTCTACGAGAACGAGCAGACCCGCAGTCTGCTGCCCGAGTGGTGGGCGCGGCGCTGGCGGGAAGCGGCTACCGGTCGTCCCGTCACCACCCGTGCCACCTATGGCAGCGACGACGCCGCGGTGGGGAGCCTGAACAACCCCTACATCGACAACGGGGTGGCCCGGTGGGATCAGCAGATCGCCCCGGCCATTCCGATCAGCCAACTCGTTGCCATCACCACGCCCATCGATGGCAACACCTATCGCAGCACCTACCTGACCAACAGCGCCGCCAACCAGCGGCTGGTGCGGGTGGGCGAGTCTGCGGACATCCCGACCGTCAAGCTGACTGAGAGCGACCGCACGGTCACGCTCTACAAGTTTGGCCGGGGGCTGGAAGCCACCTACGAAAGTCTGCGCCGGATGCGCATCGACAAGGTGGCCATGCACATCGCTCGCATGGCGGTGCAGGCCGAGACGGACAAGCTGGCCGCTATCTTGGATGTCATCGTGAACGGCGACGGCAACTCCGGCACCAGCGCTACCAACTACAACCTGACCACCCTGGACAGTGCGGCCAGTGCGGGCACGCTCACGCTCAAGGGCTGGCTGGCCTTCAAGATGAAGTTTGCCAACCCCTACATGCTGACGACCGCCCTGGCGACCGAGGCGACTGCTCTGCAGATGATGCTGCTGAACACCGGCAGCGGGAACACCCCCCTGGTCACTATCCAGGCGGCATCCGGGTTCGGTGGCTTCAACCAGATCAACCCTGGCCTGCGGGACGGTGTGGCCCTGGGCTGGACCGCCGAGGCGCCGACGCTCAAGATCGTCGCCATTGACAACCGGTTCGCCATCGAGCGGGTCTACGAGATGGGGGCCAACGTCCAGGAGACGGAGCGCTTCATCCGCAACCAGACCGAACTGATGACCTTCTCCGAGGTTGAAGGCTACGCCGTCATCGACGCCAATGCCATGCTGACCCTGAACGTCAACGCCTAACCAGGAGGACACCCATGTCCTATGTGACGATCCGTAGTGCGACTGGCGACAACCGGGTCGTGCTGTGGGAACGAGATCCGAAACATCCAGGTGGCGAGGTGTTCGTAGCTGGTGACAATCCTGTGGCCGTGTGCCTAACGGCTGCGGTGACTGATCGTATCCGGGACGGCTTGCTGGACGTGGTGGAAGTCGGAACGAGAGTGGACGCTGAGCCTGGGCCGGTGAAGGTCGAGCCGGTCCAGGCCGCCCCCCTGCTGAACGATGTGGTGCCGGAGAAATGGCTTGACCTGCTGGCCGGCATCAACATCCACACCCTGTTCGATCTGGCCGACGCCGATCCTGACCTGCTGGTCGGCATTAAGGGGATTGGACCCAAAACCGCCGCCACCTGGATTGCTGACGCTCAGCATCTGCTGAATTAAGACTAGAAAAGGGAGAACACGCATGAAACTCAACAAGCAGATCCATGCCGGACTGATGCTGGGCGTCATCCTGGTCCTGGCTCTGGCCGTGGGGCTGGCTGGCTGCTCTGCCGTGCCGGGCGAACCCGTGCATGTGGTCATCGACAACGCCAGCGAGATTGGCGGTGTTGTTTTCGACCAGCCTGTCACCGTGCAGGACGAGGACGGGACCAGGGCGGCTTTGCAGAGTAACGCCAACGAGACCGGATTCGGAGATTTGCAGGTCGCCGGCTACCTGGACGTGCGAGACACGCTCTATGTGGGCGACTGGACACACATATTCGCTCAGACGGCCATCAGCGTAACCGATGGGGCTGTCATCACGCCAACGGGCACCTACCAGCCCCTGACCAGCGCAGGCAGCGTTACGGCTACCTTGACGACCAGCTCGGACTACGTGACTGCCGGGGATCTGCTGGTGCTGATCAACGCCAATGATACTGTGACTTCGACCGTGAATATCGTGGACAGTGGTACGGCCAAGCTGACGGCGGCTGCGGCCCTGGGCCAGTATGACAGCCTGACGCTGTGGTTCGACGGGACGAACTGGATCGAATTGAGCCGGGCCGATAACTAGGGGAACGCCGTGCCTATCCTGACCAGCGCTGACTATCCGGCCATCCGAGCGGCCCTGCATACGTCCATCACGGACACGATCCTACCCGACGCCACTATCGCCCTGGACATCTACCAGGGAGCGGCAGAGGCCGAGATCGTGCGCCGTGACCCGGATGCGCTGACCCGCACGGACGACGAGTTGACCCATATCGAGAATGCGGCGGTGCTGCTCACCGCCGCATTCCTCGCTCCAGCCGTGGAGTTGGTACAGTCCGAGTACATTCCGGGCGGGGGCTACCGCTACCAGAGGCCGGAGGTCAACTGGCAGGACCGGGCGGCTGTCCTACGCCAACGGGCCGAAACCGAACTGGCCGCCGTGCTGACGCCGACTACTGTGACCAGTGCGGCCCGGCCCACCCTTTTCGGCAAGGCATCGAGGACGTATACCTGATGGCCGAGTCGCTATGGGATGGGATTGACGCCTATCTGGTATCCGCTCTGACGGCTGATCTGGGCGCGGCGGCGGGCCATGCGAGCCTGGCCGTGCAGACGGTAGTCAACACGGCAGAGTGGGAGCCTCGGTCTTGGACATTCCCGGTGGCCATCGTCAACGGCGAAACGGTGTCCATTGCCGAGACCACGCACTTTGACGGCAATCTCCATGGGGATCTGACCTATCAATATGTGCTGGCCGCCGTGGTGTCCACAACCTCCTATGCATCGGCCAGGGCCGGGGCCAAGGTGCTGGGCAAGCGGTTGATGGACAGCATGTTGGGCCGGGTCGCCCTGGGCGGACTGGCCGATGACGGGGGCACCGAGCGGGTGCAGGATACTCGGCTTGTGCGCATGGAACATTTCGTGTGGCCGGACCAGGGCAACCGGAATGTGTTCTACGGTATGGCCCGGCTGGACATGGACATCCACACGACAAGGTGAGATATACGGCGAGGTGAGACATGTTGTTCTATCCGATGCACCCCTACCTGAATACCTGTGATGTCTTTGTCTACGGAGTCAGCAGCAAGCCCCTGGTCTACGGCCAGGGCTACGACGTGACGGACGAACGCATCATCCAGGCCTTGAGTCAAGATCCAAACTGGTCCCACACCCCCCCTCCCCACGAGCACGAGGTGGCTGCAGATTCGACAACAGTCCAGGACCGAATGAAGGATTTCCAGCAGATCAAGGGGATCGGCCCTCAGCGAGCAATGGCATTCAACGAGCTGAATATCTTCACCCTGCAAGATTTGGCGGACTACGACGCTCACACCCTGGCCCGGTTGCTAGACGGAAGCAGTCTATCCCAGGTGGTTCACTGGCAGGAACGGGCTATGAATCTGATTATTGAGATTGGAGAATAACATGCAGCGAGAAACAAGCTCGTTTGCTCTCGGCTTTCAGGCAGCGAAGGGCTCTGCCGCCGCCAACTATGTGCGGGGCATTTTCACCAGCCATCGACATCTGGCGACCTACGATGTCATGCGGGTAGAGGGCGAACACCGGGGCTTGCATCAACGGCCCAGTGCCCACCAGTCCACGGCCCAGCGCACGGGCGTGATTGTCCCCTGGTCGGTATCGTTTGCCCTGCGTCCCTACCTGATCGGGCAGGCCCTGCTGATGGCGGGCTACAAGTGTGTCACGACAGAAAATGCGCCAGAAGCAGGGGCCTACACGCACACGTTCACCGAGGCCGATGTGGACGAGATCGGCTATGGCTCAATGCTGGAATACCTGGGCGAGGGGGCGGACCGCTACGGGGTGCGCTCTGTGGATGGCAAGGCGAACAACCTGCGCATCAATGCCAGTCGTGACGGGATCACGGTCGATGTGGGGGGCTTTGCCCTGACGCCGGGCGATGCCGTGGGGTCGGAGACAGAGACGGCAGAGGTGGATGTCCTGCTCAATCCGGCCACAGGGTCATTCACGCTCACGTCCTCGGACATCACGGCGATGGGCACACCCCGGACCCACGAATGGACCCAGGACAACCCGCTCGACGACAGTGAGCAGCAATTACACTCCCTCTACCGGGCGTCTCTGGCCGAGAATGGACGGACCCGGAGTGGCAGCATGGGCGGGCTGGTCTTTGCCGAAGACGTGTTCCGGGAACTGGCCTATGCAGGCGGCAGCAGCCCGGTGATTGCCGTTCCGGAAGCACAGCTGTCCTGGTCCTTCGAGAGCCCGGGCGTGTTCGTCGGGACCACCAAATACAGCCTGACCTGGACCTACGCCAACTGCGAGGTGGCGTTGTCTCCGTTCGACGTGAGCGGCGACGGTCGGCTGCTCCACGATGTCACCTATACGGTACGGGACAGTGTGTCCGGTTCGCCGTCCACGGTGGTGCTGATCAACGACCTGGCAAGCTACGCCGGCAGCTAGTCTGACCGGCTGTAACGGGCTGTGCGGCGATTTCGGTCAATATCGCACAAGTGTTCGCTGCGCTCCAAATCGTTGAAAACAGCCTGTGTAGGGCCAGCCAGGGCCGGGAATAGGGACCATTGCAAGGAGCAACCATGCCAATAGAGATTCTGTACAGGCTGCCAACGGATGAAGATGGCGCACTGCTTGAGCAGCAGATCCGAGATTTGGATCTGCTGCTTTCACAATCCGAGGAAGACGCCGAGGCTGTGGCCGCACTGACCGAAAAACGACAGTCCCTGGTGGAGCAGTTGCCCGAGGTGGCATGGCTACGCCTGTGCGTCCGGGAGTTGTCTCGGATGGACTATGCCCACTACGAGACATTGTGGCAGGAAGGGGCGACGTGGTTCCAGGAGGAGACCGGCTACGATGTCACGGATGACATTGAGGAGCTGAGCGAGTTGGGCCGACTGCGGCGAGCGGTGTTGCTGCGGGCGGGGATGCTGGCGAGTCTGCGGCGCACCGTCAACTACAAGGCGGGCACCACGGAATATCACGCCGATACCTGCACAGTGCGGGCGGGCACAGTACCCGGCCAGAACGATGCGTGGGAGGACAGCTACCTGCCCCTGGCTTGGATCACGGTGGACGGCTTTGTCAACGAGATGCCGGTGCAGCTCTTTGCCCATTGGAACGAGGCCGCCCATTCGCTCAACGCTGGGCTGCTGCCTCTGGCGCCGGATTTTTTAGCCGGACGCCGCGTAGTGACCAGGAGAAAGCCGACCTAGCGGCAGTTCTGGATCGCCAACGGGAGCAGATGGACGATGCGCTCGATGTCTTACTGCACAAGGGTGATGAATCTGAGGATTCGGATTCTTGGACTGTGGCGGATCTGGAAGCGGAGCGGGGACGGTGGAAGCTGCTGAGGCCGGAACACATGGATCTGTTTGTGATGTGGCAGGCCATGAGCGGGATGGGTGGGGAGTCGCTCTACGATCTGTGGCGACTGTTCCAGGAGCCAGGCAGTGCGGCACTGCTGATAGATTTTTCCACACTCAACCGACGCTTGGCGAAGCTGAGACGACGAGAAAAGCGGCGCAAGCATGATTGAACTACAAGCAACACCCGAAACACAACAGGCGCAGCGAGATTTCTTGGATCTGCTGGGCCGACTGCACCGGCCAACTGTGGCCGTGCGCCGGGAGGTGGGCCGTTCGGTGCGCTTAGGCTTTTCGGAGAACTTTGTGCGCCAACGGGCGGGAGATGGGTCGGCCTGGGCTCCCCTTGCCCCGGCCACTATCCGGGATCGGATCCGACAGGGGTATGGGCCGGGGCCAAAGCTGTTCAGGACGGGCAGGCTTCTCAGATCCTATGTCGAGGAATTCCACTCTGAACACGCTCAACGGTTCCGCATTCTGTCCAGTGGCTACCAGATGGAATACGGGTCCGACACCTACTATGCCCGGTTCCACGAATCGGGCACGCAGTCTATGCCGGCCCGCCCTGTCACGCTGCTGTCACGCCGGGCAGAGAACGGGGTCGAGGCCGCGTTGGACAACTATTTCGGCAGGGTCTTCCGAGCGGCTGGGTTCTAATTCTGAGAATAGAGAATCATGAGCAGGGAATTTCGCTATAGGGTCACAGTTGACACGGAGCAGGTGCGGGGTGCGGCCCGGACCATGCAGCGCACCTTTGAGCAGGAACTGAACCGGGTGCGGGTACAGGCCGGGGGCGGAACCACTGGACAAGCGGCAGCCGGGGGTGGGCTGCTGGGCGGGATGGGTGGCGCTTTGGTTGGGGGGCTGGCCGGTTTCGCTTCTGTGCAGGGCGCTCGGATGCTGGCCGCTGAAGTCAAACAGTGGTCAGAGTATGCGGCCACGGTCAACTATACCAGCGAGGCGTTCAACCTGCTATCGGGGACCAGCGAGAACGCTGCGGCCAAACTCTATGCGGTGCAGTCGGCCAGTGGTGGGGCCGTCGACAGCTTACAGGCTATGAACATTGCCAACCGGGCCGGGGCGCTGGGCATGGCAACCACGGCGCAGGAGTTGGAGCGGGTCACACGGTTCGCCACCATCGCCGGGCGAGTGCTGGGCCTGGACACTGCGTCCGCATTGGACAACATGGCTCTGGCCGCGTCCAATCTGTCGTTCGTGCGCTTGGACCAGATGGGGATCAGCGCTAGCGAAACCCGCAAGATTTTCCAGGAGTTGCGGGGCGAATTGGGGGACAACAAGGCGTTCCTTGAGGCCATGCTGCAGGTGGGCGAGGCCACGTTTGCCGACCTGAGTGACTCTGCCCTGACAGTGGCCAGTGGCATCGGATTGATGACCACCCGGATACAGGAATTCAAGATTGCTGCTGCCGGGCAGGGTGGATGGCTGGACGAGGATCTTCGCAATCTGTTCTTCCGGTTGGGTGGCAACGAAACCAGCGATCTGATTGCGCGGCTGCAGGAGCAGCAGGCCAGGAACAACAATCCTAACTTTTGGGATCGGTTGGGCAGCCGGCTGGGGCCACCATCTGACATACGGTTTGGGGACGAGGGCCAATGGGAGCGTGTGGCGGACACTAAGGACCAGTCAGCCGCCATAGACGTACTCGCCCAGGCCATGCAGAATCTGGACCAAGCCGTCATCGATGGGGTGCCTGGCGCACAGGCGTACCAATCCGAACTGTGGGCCATCGCCCGATCTGCCATCGAAGGGGCCATGTCCAACGAACAGATCGAGCGGCTGCAGACCATAACAGAATGGTGGCAGAATGCGGCATGGGCGGCGAGTGTGTACAACTCATACGCTTCCGCAGGACCAGCCCCGGCGATTTCTCCGAAAACCGGCGTTTTCGGGGACGAGGCATTCTCATTCATGCCCGGCCAGGGCTGGACAAGCCTTGGCACCACGATGGGTCCAGAGGCGGCCCCAGCGGGCTATGGGCAAATCCCCTCGGGTTGGGGCGCAGAGGACTGGACCAACATGCTGGCGGAGGGGGCCAGGGAACGAGAGCGATTGGATCAGCAGTTGGCTTCGGACCAAACGCGGATCTGGCGGTCTGCCGTGGACGATATGGCCGGTGCGTTTGACCGGGCCATCAGTGGCATTCCGGGCCTGCCGGGGAAAGGACGGTCACCGACCACCCAGGAGCAGATGGACCGGGCGGCGGCGGGGTTGCCGCAGGATTTCGCTGATGATTTCTTGCGTAGAGCCGAGGACGAACTGATCAACGGCGTTGATCGGGCTGACATCGACCGGGGATTCATCGAGCAGCTGCTTGGGGTCGGGGGCGGGATGCCGGGCGACGTGTTGTTCGGTTTGCTGTCCGAGCAGTACCAGAGCGGCCAACTGTTCGCCAACCCGTTCGCCCAGAGTAACATCGACCAGTTGATCAACTTCGACGCTGTGGGTCAGGGACTCCAAGACCAGCAAGACGCACAGACCGGAATGGCATTCGTTGAATCTCAACTAAAAGAACGATTCGGCGGCATGGATTACGCAGGCCTCGGGCAGACGCTGACGACCGGGCTGTCGGACGTGTTCGCTGGGGGGCAGGTGGATTTTGCTGGCCAAACGGTGGGGGCGATCCAGGACCAGTTTGCCACCGACACCGGGCGCACGGCGCTGACCGGGCTGGGGGTGACGATGGCAGAAAACCTGTTTGGCGGCTTCACTGGCGAGAACGGGGTGGCCTCGCAGCCCTGGGCGCACGCTATTGCTGCCTCGGTCAAGGCTGACATCATGGCCTGGCTTGAGCAACACATGGGGGCACAGTAGAGATGGCTGCACCATCACTCAACGGGACGGCTGTTCCGCCCAGCATGGCGAACAGAGGTGTGTACCGGTTCCATCATCAGGAGATCGGCACAGTCAACGGAAACGGCGATGCTGTTCTGGCCGGGGCGCAGTCGGTCGTTTGGCAGTTCCGCCACATGGACGCCAGCGAGTTTGCATGGTGGACCACTACCCTGCTAGGCGGGGCTGCATCGCTGACCTTGACCAGTGCGGAGTTGTGGGACCACACCGTCACCGAGCAGACGTTCACGGATGGCGTGGTCTACCTGCCGACCTATGAGGCATACCGGGGCGGACGATTCTGGAATGTGACCGTACAGATGCGCCATCTACTTCCCCTGGTACTTTCGTGATTCTGGTTTGATTCTGACTGTGGAGATTTAAGACATGGCAAGCAATTTTATCCCGCTCTATCAAGACGGTTTCGACGTGCAATTTCCAGTTGGAGCGGTCGGGTTGTGGACGGCGATCGCCGGTTCTAACTCACGCATTGAGTACACCGATGCGATCGCTCGCTCTGGGATGGGGGCGTTACGGATCTGGAACAGTAGCGCCCTGACGGGGGGCGGCAAACTGTCTCGCACGGTCGCCAACACAAGCGACTTCTATGTAGGATTCGGGTTCTATATGGCGTCGGGCCAGGAACTGGACCAGTACAACGGCAGCAATGTCCTGGTTATGCGATTCAACGCCAGCAATGGAGGCGGCCAGTGCGCCCTAACGGTCAACGACTCGACTTTGCAACTACAGGCTATCCGGGGACATGAAAACTCGGCCACACTGTTGCAGGCATCGACCTCATCCCTGTCCTATGACGCGTGGCACTACATTGAAGCCCATGTGGTCGTCAGCGACTCGGTGGGCGTGATGACGGTCAAGGTCAACGGGGCCACCTGGATCGATGTGAGCGGCGAGGACACCAAGGCCCAGGCCGATGCCGGCATTGATTCTATCCAGATCGGAACCGGAAGCGGCCAAGGGGCAGGCTCGACCAAGCACGACTTCTATTTCGATGACTACGTGTATGGGACGACTGATTTCCCTGGTCAGCCGGTGGTTATTCCTTTCGTACCGAATGCCGATGGAGCGCATAGCGCATGGGCCTCCACGGATGTGGACATCCATAGCGCCATTGATGAACTGGGTACCTACGGGAATACACCGGACACAGCCAGCTATCTGACCGGCTCCAGTGTGTCGGACTCGGTCAGCGTGGGACTTACGGATCTGGGCCGCACAGGGCAGGTGCTGGGTGTACAGATCGCCACTTACCTGCAGAAAAGTGATACCGGCGCGGCGGAAGTGGACCAGTTTTTCCGTTTGTCTGGAACGGACCATGTAGAGGGTGCCATATCACCTAGCACTTCATGGAATTGGGCCATCCACATGAGTACGCAGAACCCGGACACCGTTGCTCCCTGGACGGTTTCGGGGGTCGATGCACTGGAATTGGGCTGGACAAAGACAACATGACCGACATCACTGTAGCCAGCGTAATCGGCTACGCCGCCGTTGCTGAGACATCAGAGGTTCAGATTGCTTCGGTCGTCGGGTACGCTTCACTAGGACAGGCGACAGATGTAACCGTAGCATCGGCGATCGGGTATGCCTCTATATTGCAGCCTTCATTTGTGGAGATTGCAGCGGTGATCGGGTATGCCTCGATTGTCCTGCCATCGGGCGGGGCGTTTGTACTTGGAGACGTAACCACGGAAACAGGTAGGGCAGGGACTGCTGCTGCGCATGGGGGACGAGTCATGCCAAGCGGCGCGGCAGTGACGCCTACTCCTACTCCTCTGACTACTCCCCAACTTCCCCAGCCAGGTCTGGACTTGTCGGGCCGGGCCGGGCTGACACAGATGCGTCTGTTTGTGGGTCCGCCCTGGCGCCGAAGTAATGAGTCTGAGTTTTGGGATTTTAGCGGGTTGGACTTGACGGCCTACAGTCCCGCGGTCGGCAGCACGGTGGCCAGCAACGTCGGGTCATCTGACGCGTCTGTGACCGTGACAGATGCCACGGGCTGGCCGTTGACCGGTGGCGTGTGGCTGGGGCCGGGGGCGACAGGCGAGTCGTGGGCCTACGCCACCTACACCGGGCGGAGCGGCAACGTCTTGACCGGGCTGAGTCGGGATACCGTGGATGCGGAATACAGCGGCGAACACACAGCCGGGGCGGAAGCGCACTTCTGGTATCCACTCACTATGGACGATGGCCGGTTCACCTACCGGGAAAGCATGGACCAGCGTGTGGCCACGTCCACCTGGTCCATGGACCTATCCGGCGTCAACTGTCCCGTGGGCGTGTTGCGGGCCGGGCATCTGGTTTTGGTCCAGATTCGGGAGATAAGTGGGGCGGGCTGGGGCAGTTGGACAACGTGGGCTATCGGCTGGCTCACGGGGGCGAACCCCACCGACGATGAAACCAAGACCCGAAGATGGACAGCTGGGGTGGGGGCATTGGACGCAGTAGCATTGCAAGCCAATGTCATCGGCCTGCACGTAGGCGAGCGGGACGCTGCTGACGAGGGCAGTGCCTCGGCCAGTGGCACCCTGTCCCCAGTCTACAAAGCCATCGGGGACGGAACGGGAGAAGTGGACAGCGAAAACGACGTGGTCACGCCGGGCCGGGCCATTGACAGCAGCTTGACGACCGACTGGCACAGCGGGCGGTACTACGGCGAGGACAATCCTCTGCCCAGCCCTGGAGCCAGCGCCATTGACGGAGTGCGAGACGATGCTGCAATCACACAGGTGCATATCAACCCTTACACCGGCCAGGGCGACGGCTACAGGTGGGTGGAGATCACATGGATTAGCGATCTTTCTGGCGACTTTTGGCTTATTGCTGGCATTGATTACATGGTGCGCTTTGAGGATGGGTACGGGGCGGGCAAGCTAGACTTCGGCTCGGGGGATCGGATAATCCTGGCCGAAAACCCGGACTTATTCAGCTCCGAAAACCCGGAGAACGAGGCCGCCGCGGTGCTGGACTTGGCCGACTGGTCTGTCTGGCTGATGAACAATCAGAAGTACAGCGTGACCACAGGGGCCACAGGCGGCACGTTCACGCTCACCGTGGACGGGCAGACCACATCAGCGATTGCCTATAACGCTACAGCCGCCACGGTGCAGAGTGCCTTGGCGGGGCTATCCAGCGTGGGGACCGACAACGTGCGGGTGGAGGGCAACGCCGGGGCCTGGGGCGTGACCTTCGTCAACGACCTGGGCCGTGAGTATGGGCCGGGCATGACCGGCGATGGGGCCGGACTCTCCGGGGGCACGCTTTCAGTCACTCAGACACAATCCCCAGCATTCCCCTGGGATACAGGGGCTGACGGTACGACGATTTTTGACCACGCGTCCGCTTCAGGTGGCATGTTGCGTCTGTTTCATGGCCCGACCGGTACAGGGCACAGTCAAGTCGTATGGGGAACCACTGACCCCATGACGGCATGGTCCCCAACCTGGACAGGCAGTGCATTATCCGCACCGGGAGCGGGCGAAACCATGAGGATGCTGTTTTCGCCGTCCAGCCCTACGGTCACAGCAGACTTTTGGCAAGTGGGCCGGATCGCCACACCGGGCTATGCCGTCGAAGCGGCGGACAGTGCCTGGCTACTGATAGACCTGCCGACAATGGGCCTGAAACTGGCCGGAGACATCACGGACAGCAGCCCAGGGGCCGGGGACGCCTTAAGCATCGAGAACGCAGCTGGGGCGAGCGCCGAGGGATTGCCGGCGAGCGGGACCATCCAAGTCGGAAACGAGCAGATCACCTACTCAGGGAGAGACTTTGACGCTGGGACTGTGACCGTCTCAGCTCGTGGGGCCAACGGGACAGCCGCCGCCGCCCACTTCGCCGATGACCCGCTCTACTTTGTGGACGGCGCGGGCGTGGCCACCGACGCCTACCCCATCGAGACGGTGCGCCTGCGCCGATCAACCGGACTGGCCGTGCCAGAAGATTTCGTGATCCGGGTGTCAGCCTTGTCCAGCGCCAGGAACCCGGAACAGGCCAACTACACGGTGGACTATGGCACCCTGGCCACGGTCACGGGCAATGCACTAGAATCTTACAGTCTGGATTTATCGGCCACGACTCCGCGTATTCGCTGGCTGCTGGTAGAAGTGACGGCCATGACGGACGCGCCCAGCCGGGTGCGGATTGGCGAGGTGGATGCCGTGGTTGATCCTGGCGTGCTGGCTACGGGGACCACGTTGGCAAGCGGGACCGTGGCCGACGCAGTGGACGCACTGCTAGACCAAGCTGGCTTGCCTTCCGGTGTCCTGGTAGACGCCGGAGACACGCTGGAGCCCGACCAGTACACGACAGCGGGTGGGTCACTTTGGTCAATTTTAGCAGATTTGGCGGACTTTGCTGGGGCAAGGATCCGCATCGGACGGGATAGCAAACTTCATGTGAGCAACGATCCCTTCTGGCAGGGGACGCCGACGCCGGACGGAGCATGGGGCCGGGGTCAAGTGCGGCATGTTTCAGCCACCCGTGCGCCAGCACAAGCCATCGGGCAGCTTGAGCTGACATGGCGTAGGCCGGACGACCCTGCAGAGTACACTGTCTTGCAGCCAAGCACACAAAGCCGGACAGGGCAGACCGTGCAGGTGGGGCCATACGTGTACGCTGACGAAAGCGCAGCCACGGTCGCAGCCCTCAAGCGGTTCTGGCAAGCCCGCCGCCCCTACTCGACCGTCATGGAGTTGGCCTTTCCGGGTACCAGCCTGACCACGGGGCAGGTCTACACACTGACTTGGGATCTTTCCGGGCGAACGGAGATTCGGGATTACATGCTGCTTGGGTTAAATCTTGAGTTTAAGGATTATGCTTGGGCGACGGTGGTCACAGGCATCCAGATCGAGCGGGAGGACGAACGCTGATGCCGGGGCGACTGTATTACGCTACGCTCAACCAACAGATGAGCCGTCAACTGGCCGAGGCGATGGGCCGGGCCTTCGAGGGCAAGCGGCGCACGGTGTCGGGCGTCTACCTGGGCCGGGGTATGATCCAGGTAGACGGACAGCGCTACCCCTTCCGAAACGAATCCGGGGTGGATGTGGTGGCCGGGGACACAATCGCGGTCGTCAACGTGGGCCGGACGGCATCGGCTGAGTATGCGCCTGCTGCGGGGGCGGGCACAAGCGGGGTGTCCGGGGGGACATCTACTGGAAGCGCACAGGCCGTCCTAGCGGACCACGACCATGCTGCGGGCTATGGTTCGGGTGGCAATCTAACCGGATACGCTCAAGCCGAGCATGAACATGCCGAGTACATACCGGCTGACGGGAGCGGGGCCGGGGCGACTGATGCAGTCCAAGCGTTCGTCGAGGGGATCGAGGTCAACACAATCCAGGGGGCGGACGGCCAGCAGTACCTGCAGTTCAAGAACAGCACGGGGACGGTGGTCGCTACAATCGATCTGGTAAATGCCTGGCTGTCTTTGGGCGAGTGGCCACCCGGCCAGAAATTGCACTTTGGCGACGGCCATTTCCTGCTGGAGAACGGGGACGTCATATTCAAGCAGCACACGCAATGGTTGGGTGACTGGGGTCACGACCACTACAACGGTCCGTTTCAGGATCCGATTTTTACGTGGGGTCGCATCGTGGAAGGGGGCGACGGGGCACCCAACATGCGTTGCATCGTCACGGACAATAACCATCCAGACGAACACTGGTGCTTTGGGTTCGACACGGAGGGGATCGTCGCGAGTGTACGACGAGGGACTGATTTAGGTAGCCACTTCGAGGGCTTTCAGTCCGGGAACGAGTTCCCCACATTCCGGCTCAACGCATACCCGACCATGCGCCTCGAGATGGGGCCATCTGACGACAGCGGACCGCCTGACGTGGCCGTGGCCCGGCTGGGCGCTGGTCTGATTGGCTGGCTGACCGATGGCGTACCCAGGCTGTGGGCTGGGGCCGATGGAGAATTGTACATAGAGGAAGCCAGCGCCGCGCCAACAGCATCCCCAATGACGGGCGTTGTGATGTTCGTTGACCCCGCCGATGGAGAACTGAAATACCGGGGGCCGTCCGGTCTGGTCGATCTCAGCCAGGCCGGCGCGGGCGGCGGAGGCGGAGGGACACCCGCCTACACTTTCTGGGACCCTGCGGCTCCACCAGCCAGCCCAGACACGGACGACGACGAATTTGCCGATGGCACCTTGACAGGATGGACGGAATGGGACCAGGGCAACCATACAGATGTGTCAGAAGGAAACGGGTTCCTCACACTCAAACAGACAAGTACCGGGGTGGCATGGGGCGGAGTCTTCAAGACGGCTCCGGCGCACACCGATTGGACTGCTACTACCAGATTGCGTTTGACAGCGCGAAAGGTCAATTACAATAGTGTTGGATTGGCGGTATTCCAGGCGGCGACCACGGACCCATCTGGTAGCGATTTTTACTGGATTGGGTATTCGCTGGATTCTGGGGACCGACCGATCAAGGCGCAGCGTTGGAATGGCTATAATTCGTATGGTCAGGCGTATTTTGAGGACGGAGATTTCATGGGCGAAAGCGGCATATGGGTCCGCTTCCGTTATGAGTCAGCCGGATCCACGCTCTATTTTGAGTCAAGCGAAGATGGTATAGGCTGGAATAGATTGTACTCGTTGACTCCCGCTTGGGCTATTGCAGAGATCGGGCTGGTGATGCTCAATGAGAACACAGGCGCAGACGCTTACGCCCGATTCGATTTCTTCCGAGTAACAAACTCGGCGGATAACGGCCAGATCACTGCCGGGCGCATGGTCGAGTCTGGTCCGGCAGCGACTTAAATTGAAACCCCAAAACCTTATCAACCGGAGTACCACACAGGAGGGCATTATGCCACAGGAAAAGACGTATGAGTTCAAGATGGCCGAGGGGGATTTCGAGTTCCTTTTCGATCACGCAGCGCAAGAGGCCAGCAAAGCCCAGTGGAGCAAGGACGAACTGGACGACATCCTCGCCACTCACGTCGCCGGGACTTCCGGCCTGTCAGCGAGCGTCAACTGGACGAACCTCACCCTCGGCATGGCGTGGAGCGGCGGAGCCAAACCCTTTGGGCTGGCTCTCTACCAAAGCAATATGTCGAACCTGATCGTGTTCGCCGCACGCGACTGCGCCGGTGACGGGGACTTGGAGGCGAAGCTGGAGCAGATCGCCGACATCTACGACGGGGCGACCAGTGGCCAAAGCACATCGGTCAACTGGACCGCGTCCCCGGTGACAGTCTCGGTCAACTGGACGTAGAGTAGAGCGACATACTACTCGTGCGGCACCCCTAGACGGGTGCCGCACGAGTAGTATTCTGTCCACATCTATCACGAAAGGCAAAGCCATGCAGCACAAACCTTTGGGCCTGGTCTGGTCATCCATCCTCGTCGTTATTCTCGTCTTCGCCGGTTGGCTGGATGACCAGTTTTTTCAGAGTGGTATCCGCGAATGGCTTCCGGGCTTCATCAACTCCGCCCAGACCGTCCTGGGCATCGTCGGCCTGGCTCTTGGGTTGGCCTACACGGTCTACATGGAGTTGCAGGATCAGAAGTTGCGGGACTTCGGGCCGGATCATGTTGGCACTCGTGCAGTTGGTGAGTCGATGGAGACAAAGCCACTATGGAAAAGAATACTGTGACTCGGCTGCTCATTGTGGAGGACGACCCACGTCAACGCTTCTTATACCGAAGGGTGTTGGGCGGCTGCTGTGACGAGATCGTTGAGGCGTCAGATGGGTTTGAGGCGCAGGAGCACGACTGGACCAAATTTGACGTTGTGCTGCTAGATTTGCTCATGCCCGGCATGGATGGAATGGCTACCCTAGCTTGGGCTGCGCAGACGTTCGGGGAAGACTTGCCGCCTGTCGTAATTTTTACCGCCCTGTCAAACGGCCCGCTGCGGGCCATCGCCAATTCGCTGCCACAAAACGTGACGATACAGCAAAAGGGGATGGGCAAGCGGGAAAGTGTGTTGAAGAATATCACGGAGACGGTTGTTGATGCAGTTGCTAATCATCGCACCTCGTAGCTCACTGGACGTTTTCGCAGAAGTTTTAGAGGCGGCAGGGGAAAGCAATAACATTCTGCATGGCAATGTAAGCAGCCGGGAGGCATTGGACCATGTAGCAAGCGGCCAATATGACCGAATATATTTTGCTGGCGATGGGGACAAAACTCGCCTCGTTTTCAGCGATGGCTTGCTAGACGGAGCACTGCTGGCTGATGCCGTGCGCCATGCCGGAACGATAGAGCTGGCTATTTTCAATTCGTGCGAGTCATTGGGTATGGCTCTAGCTGCGTACATGGCCGGAGCGTCTTACGTGATCGGCTGGCAAGATGAAGTTCAGGACAAAGCGGCCAGCACGTTCGGCAGTACGTTTTGGGCATCTTACAAGATGGGGTCGAAGATCCAGCGCGCCTACTGGACTGGACGCGAGGCGGTGATTCGCAACTACCCGGGTCAGCCAACGCCGATCCTGCTCAACGGGCAGGGTGTCCGATTTCGCCAGGAAGTGGCCGAATTGCGCCAACAGATCGACCGACTAATGAGCATGGTGAAAGCGTTGATCGTGGCTTTGGCCGTGACTCTAGCAATCGGTGCGGCTGATATTTTCTGGCTGCACTGGTAGGACTTGGTTAAAGGCCACGCCCCACCAGAACAGGCCGGACCACTGAACCAGTACTCCCCCGGCTGCGGTGCCCACAGCCATAGCCAAAGCCGAAGCTGCGGGTCGATCAAAGCGTGTTGTCATTGCTTGTTCCTTTCAATTGAGATTCAACAGTGCCGGGGTATTCATCCCAAGTTTTGCGATCCAGTATTCGTCCAGCCATTTTCTTTCCCACCCGTATCATCATCGTTGTGTCGCCGTGCAAGTCTCCTGCTTTGCCTGTCGCCCAGGGCCAGGACCAACTCTGATGTTCCATCATTCCCTGTGTGACGTGCGATGATACAATCCACTCGCCCCACTGCTTGAAGTGAAATGGAATCCCAGCAGCCACGCATTGATCTCGGATAGAACGAACCCAATTCGGGTGCATGGGCCGGGCATTGTTGCCAGACTCACCGCCGACGATGACCCAGTGAATTAGCCTCCATTCTGGCAACGTCTTTATGATTTCGTTTGATTTCGTACTTGTCCACAATGCACCAGCTTCCTTCAAGTCAACTGGCCCCAGCAAAGGCTCCATGCTCAAGAACCGAACGGCAGCCCGCACTTTCAGCAGGTGCGGAATGCGCTTCTCGGCTTGCTCCTGGTTCTCGACGCTGGTACCGATCCATACGTTGATCGGCAACCATTTCCCCCAGCGTTGCGAGATCATATCGTTCACATTTTCCGGTCGTTTGGTCAACAGCAACCAATCGAGATTGGGTGTCTGCTCGATCAGTGAAAATAGATCGTTGCGCCATTCTCCCAGGTCAGAACGTTGATCCAACTTGTCCTCCATCACATCGGCCAATGATGCACAGAAGACCCGATACCGCACCCCTTCCTCTTTGGCTCGTTTGTTCCACTGCAACGGCTTGCGCCAATTGGCGGCGCTGGTTCGGACCCTGGTCCCCTGCGGTCCCCATTGCACTTTGCCCCACCGTTTATCCATCAAGGTTTCGGCGTAGCAGTGCTGACAGCCAGGCGAGACCTTGGAGCATCCGACCCAGGGATTGAACGTGTGATCTGTCCATTCGATTTTGCTGTTTTCCATGTTCTTCTTCCTTTCTGTTGATTCTTGGTTTCAAGATTTATCGTTCAGGAGCCAGTCCCTGACCGGTTGCTCAAGATGTTCCACCAGCGCCAGGGCCAAGTCGTCCTCGACGTACCACGCCCAGGCGTCTCCCCACTTCACCCGCAAGACCTGTCCCGTGGCCGGGTCTACATGGTCGGCCAGGATGCTTGGCGGGATGTCGTGGTGCGCCATTCTCCATGACACCTGATGCCCCTGGCTGCGCATCTTCGCCGCCACTTCGTCCAGACTGTGGGACGGATACGGCTGCGGTCTCCAATTGTCGCCCAGGTTCCATCGTTTGCGATAGGCCGACGCCGACCGTTCACTCTCCCAGGCCAGGGTCATCCCGCCACTGTCCGGTTGGCCGGGATGGTCCTCGCAGAAGGTGATGTTCCGAGCCAAATCCACCAGCACGTACAGGAGTTGACTCCCATGTCCGCGGGCGGACTCGGTGGCCAGGGCTAGGGCATCCCTGCGGCTGGTGTTGTGAGCGGTCAGTCTACGGCGTACCATCAGTCTCAAATCCCTCCGAACAAAGACAGCTGTTTGGGGGCCGTCATGCTATCGAGCCAGCGCCCGATGTTTTTGATCTGAGTGATGTCCCTCTTGCTCAAGCTGGGATCGCCCAAACGTTCAGTCAGTTGACCTTCCACATAAGCGATAGCCGCGTTAAGCGCGTCCTGCCGGGTCAGGAACGGGTCGCACCACATGATCGAGAACGGTGCGAATTGGCCGGTGCTGTACAGTGCGATGGACACCGTGTAGGTCCATCGCCCATCATTCAGCGATCCAATTTTGATCACCGTCTCCCCCATATTCGCACGGTCGGGGCACGCTAAGGTTTCTGTATGAACAATGGACTCGTCCAGGCGTTCATTGGCGGCGGCGGCGGTCAGGCAATCCGGCCAGCCCCACGCAAGGGCTCGCTTGTTGGCGATTTGGTCCAGATGATTCATTTGAGCAACCAGTACAACGCAAAACCAGTAGCGAAGGCTGCAATGACCGACGCAATGACTGACGCAAACTTGGACGGTGGCGACGGGTTGGGCACGTACTGCCCATATTCAAGCAGCTTTTTCGCCCGCTCCCACTCCTCGACCTGAATGGCAAGGGTCAGAGCATATACAAACGGGGCGGTTACGCACCCGGCGCAGATCGCAAAAATGGCCGTTACAAACTGGTATACCTGCACTAGAAAGTCACTCATTCTGTATCCTCCGGCATGTGCTCCAACAGTGTCTCGATCATGCCGCCCACAACCGGGATGCGTTTTTGCATGGCATCGCTTTGCCCCTGTAATTGCTTGATGACCCGTCTGGTCTGTTCCGGCGCAGCAGAGAAATCGAAACTGAGGAACGGCAGCCCCAGGGCTTCCCCCGGTCCTCGCAGCCGTGCGCCATACTTCCCGTCTCGGAACACGACCGGATAGACAAAGTTCATGCCGTTGAACAGAGTATAGAGGGCATCGGTCAGTCGCACATGGTCACCGGGGTCTGCTGGCTGTCCGTCAGCATACCAGAAGCCACCCCACTGGATACGCCCAGCAGCATTGATGCTACCCATGCCACGATCCGGGGACACGGTAGATACATGGTCCACATGCACCAACACCGTGTCCAGGTCGTCCAGGTACTTGGCGATCCGGTCGGCCAGCTTTTGGGCATCGGGCTTCATCTTCTGCAGAATCTGGTCAACCTGCTGCCCTGCCTCTCGTTCCGCTTCTTCGGCGGCAGACAGGTCGGCAACGTGCTGCCGGACCAGTTCAATCAGTGGTTTCGTTCGCATGGTCAGACCCTTTCTGTAAATCTTGGTTTTGAGATTCATGGCTTGTGGCGGTGATGTGGCCGGGGCGGAGGATACCCCTGGCCCACCTCTACCCAAAAGGAGAAAGACTGGCGCTCTACGCCGATGCTGCTGGCGTCTCCCCTGGCGGCAGTCCCCAGGCGATACCGGCGATGTGGCAGGATCGTGAGGCCACGGTGCTTCACTGCCGATAGGTGCGCCGTCTGGTGATGTCGTCAACGTTCTGGATAAACGACCCAGCCCTTGCCCAAATTGTCCCATAGGCATGGAACCTTGGTGGGCCCAAGCACTTCTTGCAGGTCATCGGTACGGACGGCTGGTCCCTCATAGAACCATCGCCCCCGGTAGTGCTCCACTTCGAGGCCGGCTACCCCCATGTCGTGACTGAACTGTTCGGCACTAGACAGTGGTCGATCAGGCTGTTCGGGGTCCAGGCCGACGAAACGCATTTCCACACTGCTCACGGGCAGCTCGTCGGACATCTCGCCCCAACTGGTGGCAAGATCACGAACCTCGTCCAACAGACTGCCAAGCGTGAATTCTTCAAACTCGGCGGCTGGTAAGCCATACTGATCACTGCCATTGATGGTAAACATGAGTTCTGTTCCTGGCGGGTACGGGTGAGGTTCTTTGTCCAGTTCACCCATATTGGCGGTGAGCAGCTCGTAGAGTTCCAGCTTGATTTCCAAGATGGTATCTTCAACGCTTGTGTCCCCGGCTTCAAGCCGGACATAGCACTTGCGCAATTCCTGGTTGAGTTCCTGGTAGCGCTCATGCTCTTGTGTTCCCCAGATGATGGTAGGAGCTGGCATGGTTTATTCCTTTCTGTGAGAAGATGATTTGTTGTCGCCCTGTCCGTTCCTGGCGGCTCAGATGCGCAGAAAATCGTTGGCCCACTGGAAACTGCACCCTGCGGCCTCAGCTGCAGCTTTATCCTCTGACCGGTCGCCAACGTAGAGTGTGTTCTGGGCAGACACGCCGGCCAATTCGATAATGTGCAGCAGCATGCCGGGGGCGGGCTTGCGCCAATCGTGCCGCCATGCCGGGTTGCCGACCAGTGTGCGAGGTGGAGGGTTCCAGATACCCAGACTGTTACGGTAGGCGTAGGCCGCTGCCATCGCAATCGGCTGATCTGCGTCCAGTTGAGCGACCACGTTCTGTAGTCGTTGGGTTACGGTCTCTGGTGTGGGCATGGTGGCCGGGTTTAACCCCCTGGCGGTGAGCCAGTTGTAGAGGCCGGTGTCCTGCTCCGCCCACTCTCGCAGGCCGACACGCCCTTGGTTGGTTGCGATAGCCCAAGGTACGCCCAGGGTTTGCATCTTGCGTTTTGCCAGAGCGTAGGGCGCATGGGCGTCAAGCGGCACCAACGTCCCGTCCAGGTCGAAGATGATCAAGTCATACATGGTCGTTTCCCTGTTCTGTGTTGGCCGTGTCCACGCCCAGCAATGTACATTGGTAACAGCGGGGCTTGCCATCTACGTGCTCGTCGATCTGTTCTCCACGCAGAGACCGGCACCGGTAGGGTCCCGTGCGGGCAATATGTACAGCACATCGGGTGCGGGTGTAGCCATCTGCGCTGGTATAGGTGTAGGTCGGAATAGGCATGGTGCGGTCCTTTTCCTGTTCGGTGTTCGGCCTGTTCGGGTGTTCTGTCGGCTGAACTGCCATGCTTTTGAGTATCAAGACGTATGACGAACAGGCTGAACACCGAACATTAGTGCAAATGGCTGGCCTGTGGCTGAACCGTTTGTGTCGCCTTCGCCTTGGGTTGTCTGGCTTGACGATAGCCGGTCCACAGCTTTGTCAGTAAACGGCTGGTCGTGTAGTTTTGGCTCCCAGGTGCATACGGTGTGACCCTGACCTCGCCCGGCACGATATTGCCGTCATCATCCCTGTTGATTTCAACGGTCGCCATGTTCTGGCGGGAATTTTCCGTACTGCCGTTGACGGCGATAATCTCGCGGCGATCTTGCGCCAATCTGGGGGAAGGGGCATTGGGATCTTGTGTGATCCACGCTTCCAGTACAGAGTAGACGGCGACGAGAACCAGGCCAGGGTGCTTTTCGGCAAACATGCGGCCCAACGCTGTCATCAATTCGGATTTCCCCTCCGGCATGTAGTCAAGTTGGTACAGGTGTGCAGCCAAGCCAGGCTTGTCGTTGGCTATGAACAGACAGAAAATCATCGGTCCCAATTCTGGCTGAGGAACTCCCAACAACTCGAGCACTGTTTCGACCTGCATCTGCAAGCCATCATTGAAGGTCTTGTCGCTAATCATTGTCGTTCTCGTCTCCTTGGATGTCATCATCCAGGTCCGTGTCGGTGTCGTCGGTTGACGGTACGGGGTCGTCCCATCCGGTGGCCAGGAACAATGTCGCTGTCCCTCCCCGGCCACTAGCGGGAGCCTTGCCGACTTTGTCGGCCCGGTCTTCTCTCATCAGTTGGTTGAGGTTGTTGAAGACCGTCTGATACGGGATGCCGGTTTCTAAGGCGATCTGTGCGCCTGTTTTGGGTGTGTCTACTATGGACATCCAGACCGTACCTTTGGTGCCTAGCACGGTTTGGAGGCTGCTGAGGGCGGCCAGTTTTCGGCTGGCGGGATGATCCAGATCCAGGCTATCCAGAAAGCGACTGACGTGGGGCTGTTCAGCGTAGGCGGCGACTTCGTTCAGCCGCTCGGTGATGGTAAGCATGTCATCCATCAGTTGCACGTGCATGTCCGGGACGTGGGCCAGGGCTGCGCAGGTCTCTGCAACAACCCTGGCCAAGACGGTCCCCAGGGTGAAGGTGGCGCTGACCATCAGGCCACCTCCGCATCCGGGCTGACGAACCGGCCACGGTCGGCCAGGCCCAGGTCCACCCCTTGAATTTCAGTGTTCAGATTTAAGGTGCGGCGGGCCATCTGGATGCCGTCAGGCGTGGGCATGTCGGAAATGCCCAGGCTACGGGTGCTGGCGGGGCGCTCGCCCAGGTCCAGCAGGGTCTGGCGGGTGAGGGTGACGATGGCGGCCAGTTGGTTCTGCACTTGGCCCAGATCACGGGCGGACGAGTCGGGCAGGATGACGCTCTCTCGTAACTGCTGAATCATCTGAGCGGCGTCGGCGTCATCGAAGAAGTTCAGTTTTTCGATCTGCTGAATCATGTTCTTGACCTGGACGACCGTGCGGGCGTGCATGCCGTCTTTGCCCTGGAGCTTGGCGAGCACGTCCCGACAGGTGTCGAAGATGAGGCCGGTCAGTTGGCCCCGGATGTCGGCCATGAAGCCGTTGACGAGCTGCTCTTTCTGCTTGCGGGCAGATTCCACGATGTCCCGGTTCATGGCTTCCATCATCTGGACCTTGACGTCGGCTGCGGACTGGCTGGCCCGAACTTCGGCCTGGATTTTTTGATTCTCGGCCCATTCCCGCTCTCGCCGGAGACGAGCTTGGGCCTGAGCTTCCTCGATGCTGAGGTCCGTCTGGATTCGGATGTTCTGCGCTTTGGCGGCGTCCTCGGCCAGGAGCGAGGGCAGGGGGATGTAGTACAGTTCCAGCTCGAAGCCAAAGCTGTCTTGGATCTGTCCCTTGCTGGGGATGCGATTGAGGATGGATGTGACCAGATTGACCACAAACTGCTCTTCCGTCTGGTCGCCCAGGCTGGCCGGGGCGACCTGGGCGAGACGCTGATAGGCCATCCGGGCGGCCCGGCGATACTGGCTGCGCATCTGCTCGACCCAGCCGTCGTAGCTGGCCAGGATCTCGTCTCGCAGTGCGAAGTACTCTCGCTCCAACTGGTCTAGATCGTTCTTCACGTCCTGGTATGCGGTGACCGGGACGAACTGTCCCCAGTAGGTGGTGTAGCTGGCGTTGCCCAGGCGGGTGCGGGCCTTGCTGTCCAGATTGTCCAGCTTGCGTAGGGTGACCTTGGGCATGAGCATCTTTTCGCCCAGGCTCATCAGGTCGTTGAGGCTCTGGGAATGTTCGGTGTCTATGCCAAGATCCTTGGCATCCAGGCGGGTCTTGCCCCGCCAGCGGCGAATGTGCAGCCGGGCAATGACACCGGCCCGCATGTGCTGTGTCCAGTCGGTGTCGAGGCGTTTGACGGTCTGGCCCGTTTCGTCCTCAATACGCTGAATGTCCTGCTCAATTAGGCTACTGGATTTACCTTGTGCCACGATCCACTCCTGTGTTACACTGCTGTTGTTGATGCTCATGACATCAACTCCTTTCTTTCTGGCGCCGACCTGTGCTTCCCACACTAGGTCGGCGCATTCTTTTTCTGCGTCTCTGTCCACACCCCTACTAACTTCGGCTCATATTGGAATGTCCATAGGAGCGTCGGTCCGGTTGGGTCTACGATCTGTCCCCATGCCAGCTCGTCCATGTTGGTTGACTCGACCCTGGCATCGAAGAGGGCCTTGGCCGTCTCTGCATCGTCAAAGGACCCCATCAGATCTTGGATCCCGCCGCGGGGCGGCTCTGGACCCCCAAACAGCAAAACGGTCATTGTCTGCATCCTTTCTTTCTGTTGTGAATGTGCGTTGTGCTTCCCAGTAGAAGTATAACGAATTTTCTGCGTATTGTCAAATTTAGATACGATAAAACAAAGATAAAACTTTATTAAACGGAGAAAAAGCAGGGGAAGCCTTTTCGCTGGCTCCCCCGCTTTGTGCTAGAGCAGGTTCAGGCTGCGCTCCCCGGCATCCCTGGTCTGCTCGATTTGGGCGTCCAGAGCGGTGCGGTTGGCCAGCAGTTTGCGGTACTTGGCGGGGAGCAGGTCGGTGTCGTTGGTCTCCTTGATGGCCAGAAGGGTCATAAACTGGATGTCGGCGGTGCTTGGGCTGAGGCGCTTGAAGGCCTGGACCAGGGCATCCTGAGGGGAGAGCGCTTCGTCCTCGACCAGTTCGATGGCCTTGACTGCTGCCGCTTCGATCTCGGCCCCGGTCCAGCCATCACAGGCTTCGGCCAGGGGGGACATGTCAAGATTCTCAATGTCCAGACCGTAGGCGGAGGCCATGACCCGGATGATGCTGGCCCGCTCGTCCTCGTCGGGGACCAGGAACGGGATCTTCTTGTCGAAGCGACCGGGGCGGCGCAGGGCGGCATCCATGAGGTCGGGCCGGTTGGTGGCGGCCAGGAAGACGACCTTGCCCCGGTGGGTGGTGTCGGACATGAACTCCAACAACCGCTTGAAGATGCGACTGCCAACCCCGCTGTCTCCGCCCTCGCTGCGAGAGACGGTCTGGTCAATCTCGTCAATGAAGACGATGGTGGGGGAGAGGCTTTCAATGGCCTGGATTGCTTTCTCCAGGTTGCGCTCACTGTTGCCCACGTACTGGCCCAGGATGCGGGACATGTTCAGGCTGACAGCGTTGATGCCCGCTTCTTTGGCCACGGCCACGGCGACGGCGCTCTTGCCGGTCCCCGCGGGGCCGGTCATGAGGACACCCATCGGGACTCGGCTGTAACGGCCATCCTGGATGGGCTGGATGACGCTGCGGTTGAAGAAGGCCTTGACGTGCTCCAGCCCGCCGATGCGCTCCCAGCCATAGGTCGGCTCGATCATTTCCAGCACGTCCGCAAACTCGCTGGCGATGATGCTGTCCTTGCGTTCCTTGACCAACTCCCAGGTCAGCGCCCCGGTCTGTCGGGCACGGAGCAGGATGTCCCGGATGTGAACTAGGCCGAGTCCGGCAGTGCCGTTGGCGAGGCGGGTGGCGTTGATCTTCCACTCAAACCCCCGGAAGGCATCCGTGGCGCTCAATCGGTTGATGTACTGGCTACGCTCCCGCAGATTGGGCAGGTCTACGCTGATGCTCTCGTAGCGGTTGCTGGCGGCGACTAGGGCGGGGTGCAGATTGCCCAGGCTGTCGGTGACCAGGATCACGCATTGGCCATGGGCGGCCAGATCCGGGTCGCTGCCCCACCCGGCCAGAGTGATGAGGCTTTCTCGGTCCTCCGGACTGAGCATGTAGGCGTCGGCATTGGGGGCCAGGGTTTCGGGGTGGTTGATGATCACGGTGCAGCGGATGGTGGAATCGTGAAGCAGGGTGTTGAGCAGGGGCAATACCTGGCCGGGACGACGAGGGAGTTCCTCGTCGGTCTGCTGCCCACCGTTGCTGCCCAGAAGGGCGGCCAACACATCGTCCTGCCCGCCCTGGGCTTCCTGCTGCCCTAGCCCGATCATGTCCATGAACTTCTGGCGCATGGAGTCCAGCGGGAAGCGTAACCCGTTGGCCCGGTCGTAGGTGACCACGATGTCCATGAGACTTCCCTGCTCGGTCTGGCTGCCGATGAGAACTTTGGTGATGTAGTCCTGGACGGAGACGCCGGAGGTGGTGACGTCGTTGGTGTTGAAGTGGAAGATGAAGGCGTGGGCGACCTGGCTGGTGTACTGACGCTGCCAGGTCTTGGCCCACTTGGGAGCGGAGCCGTTGGTCTGCTGAGTGGTCTGCTGAGTCATGGTGCGATCCTTTCTTTCTGGTAGTTGAGATTCAAATGCGACACAGTGTCGTATTTGGTTTGAGCTTATCCGTGGTGGTGGCCGGTGTGTGTCGTGTCGTGGAGCCGGTCCAGCACCTTGTCGGCACCGGTGCGGTGATTCTCGACTTGTCCAATCTGCGGTAGGCTAAACCCTTCAGCTTCCAGGGTTGAGAGCAGCTTGGCGATATTCTCGGCCCCCTCCTGGAAGGAGCCGTCCTCTGCGAAGAAGCCGATGTCGAATCCACCGTCGTCATTGCTCAGAATAGCGATCTTGAATGTCTGCTGGCTCATTGTGTTCTCCTATCGGGTGGTGACGGTGAGGATCATACCTCGTCCGTCCTGGACGTATTCGGCTTTCTGGACGCTCGCCTTAGCTTGCATGGCCTTGGCGATGAGGGCGAGGGCGGCTTTGTTGAGCTTACCGATCACTTCGTTGTGAAACACCTGGGCTTCGGCCCGATTCCCGTTGCTGTTGGAGATCTGAACCTCGGCCTTGCCGTCCTTGTCGTAGACCCGCACGTCGTTGACGCCAACCTGGAAGATGAAGGCGTACTGTCCGTTCACCGTGTATCCTCGTTGGGGGTAGAGGGCCTTGAGCAGTTCCACGGTCTGCTTGTAGGTGAGGGCAGCAACCTTTGCCCTGGCTGTTGCTACGGAATTACATGCCATCGTTCATGCCTCCTCGATTTCAATAGGCTGGTCGAACTGAATAAACTCTTCGACCAGGAAGCCAACCACCATACAATATTCAATCTCGTTTCCATGGCGCTGATAGGGAGTGCTGAGAACGTATATCGTCTCTCCCTGGCTCTGGAATGTGCGTTGGACAAGGAACTCGCCCCCATCGTCTTCATTCACCGCTATGGTCCGAATTCTTCCAATTGCCTGCATTGCTCTGCTCCTTGGGTTTCGATTGTTCTGTCTCTTCTCACCCTAATTATAAAGTCTAATCTTTTGTTTGTCAAGTTATATCTTTGTTAAACTGTGAAGCAATTGCAATAAGTCTGATTATTGTGGTATTTGGCTCAGAATAGGGAGAGTTGCGTGAGATTTTCTGGAAGGGGTTCGGGGGCAGGGATACGAATGGGGAAAGGGGAGAGGGCTTGATCGGGCGACGAACCAGACGGCAGGGAGAGGGGCGGAGATGTCGGGAATTCGTAGGTGGGCATGGTTGGTAAGACCAGGGTCGATGCCCGTAGCCCATACAGGTGGCAGTTCAGTTCGGCCATCTTCACGCACAGCCGGTCAATATCCTGACCAAAAAACTGGACCATGCCCAGGGTCCGCATCCAGGCGGGGAACATGCGGGCGGCGGCCAGCAGCTGGATGCCGGAGCCACAGGCGGGGTCATGGACGGTGATCGGTTCGTAATACGGTTCGACGACTGGCCACACTTGGCTGATGAAGTGGGCTTGCGCTTGCTCCTCGGGGAGGATGATGCCGGTGAGGGTGACGGCTGTCAGCCATGCGGAAGTGGCCGGGTTTTGCATGGCTTTATCTTTGGCGGCGATGAGACGGTCCTGGACCATCCGAGAACCGTCATCGATCGTCACTTGAGCCATTGCCCAAGAGAGGGACCAGGGCGTAAAAAACTGCCCGTTCCATCCGCCTTGCTCCAATTCCTGGTAGACCCAGCCCACCACATCGGGACCGCCGCCAGGGTTGCCCGGATAGCTGGTCAGAGCTTGCTCCGGCGATACGTCGAGGCCCTTGGGAGCCACGTCAAGCATAAGATGGTAGGCATCACGGAAACGATCAAAGTAGCCCCCGGTCGTCCCGTAGATGCTTCTGAGCTTGGCCCACAGATCGGCGGTCGGTTCGTCGTCCTCGGCTGGGCGGCCAGTCTCGGCCAGGGCTTTCAGGTGTGCCGGCATCATGCGTTGTGTAGCGATGCAGATGTCCAGCCAATCCTCGAATACGTCTCCGATGCGGCGGCCAGCAGCCGTGTTCTGTTCCAGGAGGCGACAGATTTGCTTGATAGTCGTCATCGCACTCTTGTTTCTTGACTGTGAGACGCAAGCCAGGCGCGTGCGGCCTGGATCGTCTGACGCTGCACCTGCTCAACGATGAGGATGCTGGGGATTTCGGCGGCGTGGTAGGGCCAACGAAAGCGCACATCTTTGCGGGTGAGAGCCAGACAGTTCAGACGGTCGATGCGAGCTTTGCTGCGCAGCCGATAGGTGCGGGGGCGCAGGATCGAATTCTGCTGTCGGATGAAGGTCACCCGCGTCGGCAGATGGGTGCTCGGACTGGGCGAGTGATAGATGATTGTGCGGATGGGCATCTTCATGCTGGACACTCGCTCAGCACGGCGGGCGACAGGTGGGCGGGCACGCCATTGCGCTCTTTGGGGACAAGACAAGTTTGGCCTTCCAGCCGCTCGTTGGTCCCATAGACAAACTCGAACGTGTGCATGTAGCACCACACGCCCCGGCCAGGGGTTTTGACGCCAGGTTTGCCACAGGCTGGGCAGACCTCAACCGGCTGCGTGTTCAGGTACAGATCCCCCGGTTTGTAGTTGCCGGGGATCTGGACGGTGATGGATGAAACCAGACTACCGCTCACGATTCACGCTCCTTGGCGATCTCTTTGCGAATGCCTGCCGTGAGTCGACCTATCTCTTTGATGGTCAGCTGGGCGATGTCCTGGGTTGTGCCAGTGCTGATGCTATCCGCCAGTTTGCGCTGTTTTTCGGGCCAGCCATCCCCGTAGTGCTGCCGTCCGACCGTATTCAACTCGGCAAGCGCCTTTCCCTTGGGCGTGAGAACCGGTTGCGGGCTTGCTTCTGATTGTTCAGATTCTGGTTCCTCGGGATGGCTGTACGGATCGGGGGACAGAGGGTCGTAGGGCTCGCCGTTCTCATCGTAGAGTTGGGGAAGGGCGGGGCGGTCCATGTCCAGGGTGTCGCCCTCCCACTCGTCTACGATTTCGCCGTCCTCTGTGACGGTGCGCCCATCCACCAGTAGGCGGTCACCGGGCAGTTGCAGCGCCCGCTGGCGCATACCGGCCAACTGTAGCCGGACCCACTGGGGATCCGGTTCGATGAACAGCAGCCACTTCTCGAAGCGACGACGTCCACCGTCATCGGTTGGGGTGCTGATCATCTTGGGGCGGCGGCTCAACACGAAGGGAACGCCTTGCAAGTTGCCACGTATGGCGTAGACGGCGTTGAGGTTGGCCGAAAGCTCCATGATGTCGTTGATGCTGCCGGTGAGGACGGTCACATAGGCAAAGCGGCGCAGCTCGGGGATGATGATGGAGAGGCGTCCGATAGGTTTACATCCTGGCTCCTTGCGGGTGCGTTCCTTTTCCCCGGTGGCATAGGGACAGGGGTGAGGCTCGGTGCTGTAGGCGCCATTTGCTGTCATGTGGAGAGACATAGTTTCGCCGTCGCAGCGATGGACCAGACCTCCGGCTCGATACTCTTCTTGCCATGCCGGGAAGTTTTCGTCCGGGGTGGAGTAGGGCAGATAGCAGTTGATGCTCTGCGGTTGCGCGCCGTAGGCGTCTAGGAAGTCGGCGGCGGCTTGGGCGTCGTCGGTGTCGAACCGGAAGTAAGTCAGATCTTTGCCCGGCGACTTCTCGCCCTTGGGCGCACCCTTGCGCAGCGTGCCGATGCGGGGAAAGCTGGCCTCGGTAGCCAGTCGTTTGATAGGCATGTCTATTCTGCTCCTTCGTATTCGGTGATGACCTGCCGCACGGTGACGGGCAGGCCCATGAAGATGCTCTGTGTCCGGGCTTCGTTCTTGGTGACCAGGGGCAGGGCCTGGGCCTTGACGTTATTCTTGGCCATGTCCCACAGGGCGGTCATGGCCGCCGCCTCATCCTCGCCCTCTTCCAGGTCGGCCCAGAGGGTACAGTCGATGGTAGCGCTGTTGTAGTCGCCCAGGTTGAATTTGCGTCCGTAGGTGACTGACACGGTTTTGAGTTTCATGCTCAATCCTTTCGGTTATTGCATTTCAAAATTGGTCGTCTTGATTCTGGACGTTCAGATTCAACAGCCGATGACCCGATCCCCGTAGGCGTTGTAGGTGGGCATGTCGGCTTCGGCTTCCGCATTCAGGGCGTCCGTCCACCCCTGGCGCCCTTTCTCGTTCTGGCAGGCACAGTAGGGTTCGCCTCGGTCGTACAGGGTCATCCCGGTCAAGTATGCCTTGAACGCCTGGCCGAACGGGGTAAGCGGCTGATCCTCAGTCGTGACCGGGTCCGGCTCCGCCACGATCCAGGGGGTGAGTGTCGTCTGATTCTGTGGTATCATGATCTGGAATCCTTTCTTGGTGAGAGTGATTCGATTGGCCCCGGATGGTGTTCCCGCACCGTCCGGGGTTTTGTGTTTCGGTGTTACAATACGATTATATAACGATTTATCTTTATTGTCAAAAGAAAGATTGTGTTATATCAATATTGACTTTTATACGACAAAGATATAACTTGACTTTGCATACAAGGGGTGATAGACTATGTCTGTCGGAGTTAACCAGCAAAGTTTGATGTGATGAAAGAGGGGTAAGCGAATGGCAGAAATGGGATTGTTGGCGTTTGAGGCTATGGTCCAGCGAGGCAATGTGGCAATTCGGGTGAACGAGGCTCGGCTTGCCGCCTATCGGGAGCTGGCCGGGATCTCGTCATGGAAAGACTTGTCCGAGGTATGTGGTCTGACGGTGGAGACCATCAAGCAGGCCCGCTATGGCAGCAACTTCACCGTGGAGACCTGGATGCGCCTGGCCTATGGGGTGGCCCGACATCCGCTGGACATTGTGGATATCATATGGCCGGAGGAACTCAGCCCAAAAGCTACAGCCCCGACCGAGGCTGAGTTGGCATACGCCTAGGATCGGGGCTGAGCGGGCAACAAAAAAGCCCGCCTCCCCGATTCAGGAAAGACGAGCTCTTTTGCCGAAGATCACCTGGCTTGCTTGGCGGCGTGGACAGGTGATCATTGTAACCCACTGGGAGTTACGTATGGTTTTCGCATGGAACCGAACCAGGGTTCAATTCTATGTGGTCGGGGCGAGAGGATTCGAACCTCCGACCTCTTCAACCCCATTGAATGAATCTTCTGTTTGCTTTCTCTCCTTCCTTGCCCCGACCAGCTTGCTACCATTCCGGAATGTGGATGTGCTCAACCGGCGATGTGTAGTGCCGCGCCAGTCGGCTCAGCAGCTTGGCAGGATTGCGCAGATCCAGGTAATGCGTTGCCGTGGTGTCATCGCTAGGGATAGCGTGACCCAACTGCAAGCGCAGCATGAGCAATCCCATACCGCTATCTTCCGGTTGGTGATCGATCCACCAGTCACTGAATGTGCGACGAAAGTCGTGTGCCGAAACCGCAAAGCCAACCCTACTGGCCAGGGTGCGAATTCGGTTCTTGATGGCCGTGTCCGTGATGCCCAAAAGCCGTTCTTCCTGGGCATCAGCATTGGCGACCAGATGCAGCTTGAGCAGGAATCCGGTCGTCTGACCAAACACAACACGCCGTCCCCTTCCTCTCCCCTCTGCATCGTACTTGACTTTGTGCAGGTGCAGACTCCCGGTCATATCCCTGGCAAATGTTATCTCAGATTTGAGGGCTTCGGCAGCCTCAAACTGGCGACAGCCGGTCCCCAAAAGCAAAGCAAGCATGGCTTGATCTCGAACCCGCAATACACCGGAACAGGCATCGAACAGGGTTTGACACTGTTCGAGGGCCAGGTAGCGCTGTTTAGGCTCTGGCGGCGGGGGCAGTGGCATCCACGAAGAGATGTCGATGGGCAGGCGTTGAGAAGTATACAGCCAGCGCAGGAACATGCGGACGCGTGTGGCCGTGGAGTGGATGGTGGCCAGGGCTGGAGGCTTACCCCGGCTGGTGCGGTAGTCGCGCATCAACCAGCTATAGCAGGCCTGCAAGGCATCCTGGGTCAGCGTGTAGCGATGTGAGGGTCCGTAGTGGCTCCACCATTGCAGGAATGGAGCCAAATGATGTCCGTAGTTGATAGTGGTTTGTTCTGCTTTGGTTGTGCGGATGTGATCGAGATAGACAGTGACCAGATCCGCTAACAGCGCAGCGTCAATGGGAGGTGTTGTTCCCTCCCAGGCGATAGAAAGCACACTTGTCTCCTTGTTTGTGGCTGGGGTTGGGGACGGAGCCAAGGAAATAGTGTGCGCGGAATTGATAGATAACACAAGTGCACCCCTTTCTATGAGTCCTTTCTAGTATACGGAGGAAAGATGCAAATTGACCGCAAACTGACCCGAAATTACCTAGCATTGGTGATCTTTGGGATGGCCTACAACCGGCTGGCCGCTTACCTAGGGCGCAGATATGGCGACCATGGCTATACCGCATGGCTGGTGGTCGTTGGCGTAGCCGTGACCATATTGGGCGCTCTGCCGCAGATTGGACTACGGGCTGGGCTACATTTGCTCCTGGCCTTCATCGCCAGTGGCACACCGATGATTGCTGGGGACGTACTACGGCACCTACAGGATGAATCGGACGTGGCTTGGCTTGTGGACGAGATCCGCAATGGCAACCTACCGTCCTGAACCGGGCGGCTACAAAGACGCCGGGCTAGTACGCACCTGCATAAAGACCAACAGTGAGATCCATCGCATGGTCAAGCTACAGATGGACGAGTATCCCACCGCACGCAGTCGGCAACTACTGGTGGCTGCTATGTCCTTATTGACCCATCAGCACGGATGGCTAAACAAAATGCTAGACGACATCACCATCATGCCGGATGAGCCAATTCGAGTGAATGAGTTGCTGAACCAGATCAATCTTTGGCTACTGAATGCACGCCCTACCCCGAGGGCATTGGTCTACTTGAGTGGGACAGCCTTTGAACTGCGAACACAAGCTGAAGCCTTGCTCAGCCTGAAGACAATTCGAGGACAGCATGAGTGACTTCATCCCGAACAGTACACAGATGCCCAATCTCTACCTGGACCGACTCCTGGCCTTGTTGAGCGGAAATGAGTGGAAGGTTGTCAGCTACATGGCTCGCCGCCTCTTTGGGTTCCAAAAGCGCCGGGATCGGATTTCCATTGGCCAGATATGCAATGGGGTGAAGAACCGCAAGACCGGCCAGCAACTGGACTACGGAACAGGTCTCAATAACGCCACGGTGCTGCGGGCCTTGGCCGAGTTGGAGACGTACGGGATCGCTCGTCAGTCCGCACCCGCAGATAAGGCAAAGAACATCGCTACGGAGTGGGAGCTGCAACTGAATAGCGACCAAGTGGATTGGGCCGGTCTGGAAGCACGACAGGAGGCGGGGAAAAAGAGGACCCGAAAGCGGACAAAAGCTGGACGAAAAGCGGCGAACGAAGGACCTGGTCCATCCAATAGACCAGGGGCAAATGAAGAACCTGGTCTATCCAATAGACCAGGTCACCTGGTCCATCCAATAGACCAGGTTGATGCCAAACCTAGTCCATCCAATAGACCACCCCTGGTCCATCCAATAGACGGACAAAAGAAAGGGGAAACAAAGATAGATGGTGATGGTATATCCCAAGAAGAGAATCGCCCGTTTAATCCGCCAAAGATTCGGGGCAAGGCAGAACGGTATTCAGCGTTGCGAGCTGAGCCGGAGTTGAGAGATCGGGCACAAGTTGCGATGCAGCTGCTAGGCGTCACGCATTTTGGGAAGATGTTCTCCAAGCGGAAAGAGGCTACTGGACGCAAGATCTTGACCGATCAGGACTGGCAAGAGATCTTGGACTGGTGTGCTTACTACGAGGGCCGGGTTAGCACCGGGAAAATTCAGATGGATGATGTCGCTCGCCTCCTAGTTGCCAACATTCGAGACGCAGATCCGGTGCCGATTCAGCGAGAGGCAATACAGATGGCAAACGGCTGGGCCAATCATGTCAGACATGACAGTAATACAGACGGCATGATTCTGGACAATGAGGAAGATGTCGACGATGTGGATGATGGGCAGTCGGAACAGGGGGGGATCTGGGGAGAGGCGATGCGGACGCTACGTAGGTCCATGACTCGCCATACATATGCCATCATTCGAGGGGCGACACTGGTGGAGCAGGGCGAAGGGCGATTGATCGTATCAGTGACAAGCCCAGAAGCGCTTCAGAAGCTGCACGCCATACGGCAGAATGTGGAGAGCGTTGTGTCACGTATTGCACAACAGCGCATGGATGTTGAGTTTCGAATTGGAGAGCATCGTGGGCAAGCATAGTTCAGGGTGGATCGCTCGCAAAGCCGGGCAGCAGTGGGAAGATGCATTGGAAGTCTATCATCAATGGCTAGGTGCCCAGGGCCTAGCCGTGGTCCACAAGACTGGTCCTCAGATTGTGTTCGTCAAGCAGCGGGGACAGGTGGGTCCCCGGGTGACGGGGCCGGGGCCAGCCGATTACGTGGGCGTGCTCAACTCCGGTGTGTTCGTGGGCTTTGAGGCCAAATCGACTAGCAGCACGTCGGGCTACTCTATCCCAGCCAAGGCCATGCACCAGCTGCATTGGCTCAATGACATTCGCTCCACGACTGGGGGCTGGGCCAAGGTCTTTTACATCGTCCGCTATCGCAAGTTGGATGAAACCTGCATTCACCGAGTCCAGGACATCTTCCCCGGCTCTCGCATTCGCCGGCCCCAGGGGATACTCGTCCCGGACGGAATCAGTTGGCTAGATGTGCTGAATCGACTGTAGTTCTAAATTCTCTATTCACAGAAAGAAAGGGACCGATCATGTATCACATTGCATTTGCCCTGTTGGGCGGGGGGACTGGGAAGAGCACCTCCGCCGTCAACGTGGGCCACGCTCTTGCCATGCAGGGCTTGCGTACCCTGATCGTGGACGCTGACCGACAGGGACAGTGCGCCGTGTTCCTGGGGCGCAACCCGGAGCCTGGGATCCACCAGTGGCTTGGCGGGAACCTCATGGGGCTCAAGGAGCCGTTGGAGAACATCGTGCGGCAGACGGGCCGGGGGCAATTGGACCTGCTGCCGGGCAGCCAGCAGACCGAAATGCTGCAACGCATGTTGGTGGCCTTCGATAGCCCTCCCCGCTGGCTCAAAGATCAGCTGGAGGCCGACCGGGAGTTCTTCGCCCATTATGACGTGGTGGTGTGGGACACGGCTCCCACGGGGCGGCTGCTGGACATGGTGCTGCATCTGGCTGACATCGCCGTGCTGCCGGTGCCGGCAGATCTCAAAGGTCAATCCAGCCTGGCCGACACGCTGGCCATCTTGCCGGCCAGCACAGAGCGCATCGTCCTGCCGACACGGGTGCCCACTGCGCAGCGGGTGTCTACCGACTTTCTGCGGGGCTATCAGGTGGACTATCCAGGGACCATGTACACCGACGATGAGGGCAAGGCGCTCTATGTTCCGGAGCGGGCATCGGTGCGTACATCCCAGGCGTTGGGCCAGACCATTTTCGAGTATGGTCCCAACTCGGACGTGGCGGAGGTCTACCGGCGATTGGCCTACTATCTTGGCCTGCGGGCGTATCAGGCGGTGCGGGCATGAGCAGTCTATATCGTACTCGACCAGGACAAGGGCAAGGGCGGACTGCCGTGGTTGACAGTGTGACCGACCAGACTGACGCCCTGCTCTATGACTATAGCCAGATTGACAATCTAGCGACCCGAACCCTCGCTCAGCAAGCCGCCAGCCAGATTCGCCCCATCCTACGGCGCACAGTGGTCAACGCCTGGACGGTCGGGGATATCTGCAACCGGGTCAAGGCGCAACTGCCTCATGGTCAATTTCTGGAATGGGCCAAGGCAGAGTTTGACCCGGATGATCCAGCCTACCGGGGCATCCGCATCAGTATCCGGTCCCTGCAACGATGGATGAATCTGGCCGACCAGATCGCCTTGCCCGTGGTGCAGTCGTCCGGTATGAGTCTGGCCGGGCTACTGGAGACGACCGCTCCCTCCACGCCAGAAGAAGTGCGAGAGCAGGTATTGGAGGCGGCCCAGGCGGGTAATCCGCCCACCAAGGCCCAGGTCAAAAAGATGAAGAGCGCCCAAGAAACTGAAGAGTCAGGTGGAAGCCAAAAGGACCGGAGTGCGATGGATGCATCCGAACTGGTGACCATCACGTTACGGCGGGATCTGGCATGGCAATTGTTGGCCTATCTGCAGGGTGACACGGCTCTGGACTTCGTTGATGAACGAGCCATCACACGGGTGTTGCTAGCCGTGTTGGACGACGAGTTTAAGGAGGAATGATATGTGGCGTAACCGTAACGAAACAGTCGCAATTGCGGTGCTGATCCTGGTAACGCTTGTTGCCCTGGCGCTGATGCTGACGTTTCCGGTGGATGCACAGGCCGGGGAGCCGGGGGGACTGACCGAGGACCAACTGTATGCGGCCCAGGTTGCAGCAGGGGAAGCACCGGCCTCGCTGATGGGGGAGGGGGCTTACACGTTTCTGCTTTGCACCATCGAGAACCGGGTCAACAGTCCCCGCTTCCCGGACACGTTCCGGGGAGTGGTGGAACATGGCTTCTACGCCCCGCCGAGAACCCTGACATGGATGGAGCATCAGATCGCTGCCCTGTACTGGACTGACACATCGGGGTTGTACGACTGCGTAGGTGTTGAGGATGTGTTCTATGTCATCAGCGAACAAGACCGGCAGCGCTTGGGCTTTCCGGAGGGCGACTTCTGGTTTGGCCGAGAGCTGCCCAGCGGCTACTTGCTGGCCTTGCACTTCTACCGGGACTGGCCGCGACCGGAAAGGGATGAGAAACCGTGATCAGCAAAGCGAGACAAGCCTACCTGGACAAGATGTCAGAGCGCATGTGGATTCGTTATTTGGACACCGGAACTTTGGCCTACTTACCTCGCTATCGGGCTGAGTGGCTGATCGCTTATAGCGTGGCCGTTCCACATCTGTCCGTAGTGCCACCATCGCAATGCAGAATCATTGGAGGCGAGGATGAACGGGGAGAAACCGATAGCCTGGTCTGAGGAACAAACAGCGCACATTTTGGAAGCCCTGGACCGGATGATTGCCGAGGGCGAATGGGCCAGAGAAGTTCGGGATCTGTTGACGGGGCAGCAACGGCGCAAACCGCAGATGGGCAAGGTCGTTGTGCCCGGCCCTGTGCCCGAGCAGGGCGGCGGTGCGGAGAATGAAGTACAGGTGCAGTATCAATACAACCATCAGATGTACACCAAGCAAATCAAACCACAGGAGAACAAGCCATGACAACCCAACGCAGCATTTTCGTGTATCCCGACCCGGCCACCGTCGATGTGGACGAGGCTACCTTGACCCCGTTTCAGTTGGTCCTGTTCATCTTGGCCCTATACCTGCGGGCCGACACATCCCAGGTGCAGCCGGACCAACTGCTCACCGACGAGGGGAGCATCTTCCCGGCCAGACTGGAAGATGGCACCCCCTGGCAAGCGTTCGTGCGCATCAAGGAGGACCGGGTACAGGTGGGGAGGGTGAGAGAGCCGGGCGAGGCATTCGACAACTTGATGCTGTGGGAGGCATCGCAAGCCCAAGAGCAGATTGCCCACATCGAGCCTACTGCCCTGCTGCCGGTTCCAGCCTGATCCATGGATAGCAGTACGCAAGATTGACAGGCCCACAACGTAGACGGTCCACGGTCGCCAACCTGCCCGGTGCGACCGTGGACCTAGGGACGGGTGTCCCGGCCACATTGTACCAGCTGGGGCACCCTTTGAAAATTCTGAATAAATAGATTTTAGGACGGGTATCCCCATGTACGACTATGGTCCGCCAGTAGTGGAAGAGAAGCAGAGCAAGACCGCTGACCTGATTCGGGCTGCTATCGGCCTGGCGCTATTCGTTGGATTGACCGTGGGGATCGTGATGGTGATCAGTCCCCTGGCTGGCTGGCTGAATCGCAAGTTGTCGACGGGTTGGGAGTTGGAACTACAGCGGGAGCGAGCGCAGCAGTGGCATGAGTTGATCATGATTGGTCAGCAGGTCGTCATCGCTGTACTGTTGGTCGGGGTTGTGGCATTGATCTTGCTCGGTGTCGTCTCGCTGATTCTCAAGATAGACCGTGCGCGGCGGATGGTCTATGCCAAGGATGGCGTCTACCCGGTTGAACGGCGAACGGTTGGCGGTGGCTGGAAGCGTGTGTTGCGCAAGTTGCTGGGCCGGCCTGTCCCGCCGATCCGAGAGATTGTGATCGATCACAATCTCTCACCAGTCCATGTGCGGGTCTATGGGGATGAAGATGGTCTACTGACTTTTCAGGGTAGTCCAGACTGGCAGGACGAGCGTAACCGACTCGCTTCTGTCCAGGCAACAAAGCAGGCCCGAAACATTCAGGCGCTGACCCACGGGGGCGGGACACATCTGCATCGACCAACCGCTGGGGCAATGCGGGCGCTGATGGAGCAACGGCAGCCAAAGCAGATGGGCTATGCTCCAAGTCCACCAGACATCGACGACGACCTACCGGTGCAAATTGTTCAGCCGACCCTTCTGGAAGCAGTCAAACAATCCGACGATCCTGACGAGTTGGTACTGGCCTATGATCCGGACACGGGCGATCCGGTCTACTGGTCGGTTCGTTATGATCCGGGGATGGCTGTTCATGGGGCACAGCGCCAGGGTAAGACCTATCTCGCCCTGGTTCCCATGCTGGCCGCAGCCGCCCAGGACTGGCACGTCATCGTCCTGGACCCGGAGGGCGGCAAGGACTTCCGGCCCTTCGCCCACGTGTTCGAGTGGCACGCCACGTCCACACAGATGGTCGTGCCGCAGCTGCAGGTCATCATGCAGGAGTTTGACCGTCGCCATGCGCTGCTGGATGAAGCCCAGGTGGGCGACTTCCGGGCGTTGCCGGAAGGCACCCTGCGCCGCACCCTGCTGGTCATGGAGGAATTCAAGAAACTGCGGGCCAGTATGGATGCCATGACTTTGCGCACCTTCGACGGACTGGTGTCCGAACTAGTGACCCGCGGGGCCAAGGTGGGGATCTACCTAATGGTCCTTGCCCAGGACAAGGGCAAGGACATGGGTGGATGGCCAGAAACCCTGGACGTCAACCTCACGGGCAAGGCGACCGTGCGCCAGGGCAAGAAAGGCTACGGGAACGTGGGCTACTTCAATGCCCACAAGCTCGGCCCTCGCGAGGTCGGCTATCAGGACACGGTTGTCAAAGCGTTCGAGGTGGCCGGCCCCAGTCTCAAGCGACTGGAAGCCCGCATCCGCCCTCCGACCCCGCTCATCCCCGATGACCTGCCGGGGCTTGAATCTCAAAATCAAGACCCATTGCCGGGAAGGGAGATCGTGCATGTGCCAGATATTCAAGACGTTGACGAGTCGTTGCAGTGGGACGATGTGGTGGACCAGTGGTTCGCTGCCAACCCGCAGGCGTTGGAAGGGCCACCCAACGGGATCAACGATCTGGCCCGGACTATCGCCGCGGCGGACGGGTATCCCCCGGACCCGGACCACGTATCGGGATGGCCGTTCAATTGGCGGCAGAAGCAGTCCGTGGCTCACGAGTACTACCATCGACGCCGGGCACAGCACGAAGCAGGGGAGTGGTCCCCGTCGTCGCCTGCTCATGTGGCTGCTACCGAAACGCCTGGGTTGGACAATGCGCCTGGGGACGAGCAATCTGTCCCGGCCCCTGGTCATGGTGCGCCAGAAGCCGAGACAACAGACCTGAGCAAGATCGGCACCTACTTGCTGCTGGACTGGCTGGAAACCTATCCTCTGGACAGCGAGGCCGGCCAGCGCATCTATCGAGAGTTGGATCGGCGCAAGGTGCCCGGTCTGCCCAGGCTGCAAAGCGTGTAGATTTGAACATCTTTCCGGTTCCCCATTGTATTGACAGAACATTCGTGCTAGAATCTGACCTATGAGACCCAAGTTGTCATCCGAGGCTATTGAAGCCATTGAAGAGATGTTGAGTCGGGCGGTCCAGGCCTCGCCGGATGGGTTTGCCCAGGTGTGGATGACAATTCACCTGGAGCCGGTAGGGGAGGGGCGTTCGGTAGTGCGCCAGTTGTCGCTCAATCCGGTGCCGGGGATGACGGTGCGTCTGCCGAGGAGCAAGCGGGGGTAGGTTTAGAGTCTTCTCAACTGAATACGCCTGACAGAAGCCAAGAGGCCGGGGCGCAAGCGGGAGACGATCATCGTCTTCGCTTGTGTCCTGGCCTTCGTTATTGAGGGTGCACGATGAAACCAGTAGACCCCTACACCCGGGCGGATGGCTGAAGTAAGTTCAGCGACCAACTGCCCTATCTGCTGGACGGTATGATTGATCGCATCCGCTCGGTTACCGAAGAACCGAGCGGTAAAGTTATAGAAGGGATTATTTGATGGCCGCTAAACAAAAAGAGCAACAGCCAGATTTTACGTTTGACGTGACGGACGTTGAGATTTGGGATATTGGCAGGGTGATTCCCTATCCGACGAACCCGAAAATTCATGACGACCATGCCGTCGCAGAAATGGCCGGGATGATCAAAGAATTTGGTTGGACCTACCCGATCCTCGTGGATGATGAGGGGGTGATTCTGGCTGGCCACAAGCGGCGCAAGGCTGCGATCATGCTAGGGTTGTCCAGAGTACCAGTCCTGGTCAAGCAAGGGCTGACCAGCGCCCAGAAGCGGGCCTACCGTATTGCAGACAATCGGCTCACGGAGAATAGCCCCTGGGACAACAGTGCTTTGATTCTAGAACTGGAAGTGTTTCGAGACGAAACGGGCGGTCTGGAATTTACGGGGTTCACCGACGCCGACCTAAGCAATCTCAAGATTTTTGAGGACGACGATGAAGCAGGAGAGGGGGAGAACGGTGGCGCTTCCGATGGCTCTCTCTTGGAGTTGATTGATGTCACCATAGACGAGCCGAAACACGAAGTTAAGCCGGGAGAAGTTTGGGAATGTGGTCGGCATATTCTCGTGTGTGCCGAGGTAGTCGATGGATGGGCGACCTGGGTCTCTTTCCTCGCTGGCGATGAAACCCTATTTGCTCCGTATGCTGGACCCTTTGTCCCGTTGAGCTTGAAATCAGAGGTCCACCAAATCGTGATGGTACAACCAGATCCTTACATCGCTGGCCATATCCTTGATCGGTACAGCGAGGTCAAGGGAGAGGATGTTATCAAGCGGCATGATTAGGACTGGGGGAAGTTGGAATCCAGAACAGCGTCAATTGTACTTCATGGCTGGGAGCTATCCGCAGGAATCCATAATGGTCACGAGAACAGAAACGGATGGAGTTTGGAACCGTGAGCGAAACCAGTATTTTTTGGCCACAAATCAAGATATGACAAAACATATCATTCACACAGGCGGTTCATGGTCGGAGGAGCAGAGGAATCGTTATTTCCTGGCTACCGACACCAATAAAACCATGGATCTAATGCAGAATGGGCGATTGATCTATCACCATCTTTTGGTTGCGGTCAATGAGATTGACGAACGCACGGAGCAGGTGATGAATCAGGCCAGTAGCCTTGGGGCGCAATGGTTCATCGATTCAGGAATCTTCAACCTCACCAACGATCACATGCGCGCCCACGGGATTACTATGGATCGGGCCTTGGCCCTGGCCCCGGAAGAAATCGACGGGTTTGATCTCCTGTTCGAGAAGTACGTTGAGATCCTCAGCCGATGGAAAGACCGATGTTGGGGATACATTGAGCTGGACCAGGGAGGAAAAGAAAACAAGATCAGGACCAGAACCAAGCTCGAAAAAATGGGCTTCCGTCCAATCCCTGTTTACCATCCTTTCAATGATGGATGGGACTATTTTGACTACTTGGCAGAGCGGTACGACCGTATTTGTTTTGGGAATGTGGTCCAGGCTAGTAACGCAGTTCGAAAGCGGTTGTTGGCTACCATTTGGCAGCGAAAGCAGAAGTACCCGGATCTTTGGGTGCATTTGCTGGGTGTCACCCCAAACCAATTCCTCAACGCCTATCCGGTGGATTCGGGAGACTCGTCAAGCTGGCTCGGGTCGGTTCGGTGGTCAGGATACACACCAAGAGCGGCACTTCGTACGTTCGGGCTGATGCCGAAAAATTTCCAATATGCACTTGGTGAGGTCGATATGCCGGGCCGGGAATATGCCAAGGCGGTTGCCATGTCCGCCTATGGGTCATCGATGGCGATCCGAGGGTGGCGCAGCTACATTGAGAGATTGAACGAATTCGGCGTGGAGGTTCATCCATGAATCAATCTGTGGTCCTCTATGCGGTGGTGCGCTTCACCGTGCCTGGTTTCCACAGGTGGCCGGGAGCGCCAGCGTCTCGAAGCTATCTCCGCGAGCGGCATCGACACCTGTTTTACATGGAAGTGAAACTGGAGACATTTCACGAGGAACGAGAAGTAGAGTTCCATGACCTCTTGGCTGAAAGCAAGGATTTGTTCCCAGGTGGAGAGCTTGATGACCGGTCTTGCGAGACGATGGCTAGAACCATGGTAAATCAAATCTCCGGCCTGTACCCAGGCCGAAGATTGGAGGTTTCGGTTTTCGAGGACAATGAGGTGGGAGCGGTGGTTACAGTAGAACCTCAACGTAACCAGGGCGGGTAATCGTAACCGTTCCGCCGAACTCGTTGAAGTAAACATACTCGCCGGTCTCGATGTTGAACTCGGTGTCTTCAACTTCGAAGGTTTCGCTGATTTCGTGCTCGAAGAAAACCTGATCGGCCCAGGCCCAATCGCCGGCGGGCTTAGGAGTGAGTTTCAAGAGCGCCAGCCCACCAGGGCGAAGATGGCGAATCCCGTTGTCGTTGGGGGCGAGTTTCAATGTCGGGCTGATAGCTTCGAGCCTCAAGGTGTACAGGTCGCCTTCCTGGTCAGTACATTCCAGAATGGAACCATCAGGGGCGGCGAACCGTGCGCCAATAAACAGGTCATTAGGAGTGGCAAATTTGGTGGAGCTAGTCATGGAAATTCTCCTTTGTTGTTTGAAATTGGTAGAGTTGCCTGCACGCCTATTGTCCCATATATTCGCCTAGAAGACTACATTGAATATAGATAAAATAAAGATAAATCTGTGTTTTGTCGTCTTAAATCTGAGGAGGTTGTTTTGTACATCATCACTAAGCAATTCCATTTCAGTGCGGCTCATGCGCTCTATGGGCTGCCTCCGGGACATCAATGTTCAGTCTTCTACCCGGATGGCCGAACAGGGCGCATCCACGGTCATAACTATGTCGTGGAGGTGGAGTTATCTGCCGAGGTTGTGGATGCCCTGGGGTTTGTTGTGGACTATGGGGATCTAGCTCCGCTGAAGACCTACATTGACCGAGAGCTCGATCACCAGAATCTGAACGAGGTTCTGCGGGCAAAGCTGCCGAATGGACAGACGAGCGCCGAGAATCTTGCTCGCCATTTGTTTGACTGGTGCCAGGATCGTTGGCCGCAGACCTCGGCGGTGCGGGTGAGCGAGACTCCCAAGACCTGGGCGGAGTATCGGCCATGATGTATCTAGTCAACGACATTTATGCAACTGTTCAGGGTGAAGGGGTTCAAACAGGCGTGCCAATGGTCCTCTTGCGCCTCCACGGTTGTGGGGTGGGGTGTCCCTGGTGTGACACCAAGGAGACGTGGAGCATCCAGCCGAAGAATGAACTTCTGGTAAAGGAATTGGACCTCTCCCCGATCTTGGGAGCGAATGCCCATTATGCGCGGCTGTCTGGTACGGAGATTGCCGTCTACATACGGAGGTCGTTCCCGGCCTTTCGTGAGGGATGGGTGTTGGTCACCGGAGGGGAGCCAGCAGACCAGGATCTGAGGGGATTGGTATCCGCCCTGCATGATGTTGGCTTTCGTGTTGCCCTGGAAACTAGCGGAACCGCTATGGGCCATGTCAACGCTCGATTTGATTGGGTTTGTGTGTCCCCAAAGATTGACATGCCGGGCGGACGAACAGTCCTCGGCGCAGCCTTGGCAGAAGCGGACGAAATCAAACAGGTGGTGGGTTCACTAAAAGACCTTGAACGGTTGGACTCTCTACTAGAAGCACACGGCATGAATCTCAAACTTGGAGTACAGGTATGTCTACAGCCAGTCAGTCAAAGCAAGAAGGCGACAGAACTTTGTCTCGAAACGGTACAGGAGAAGGGGTGGAGGTTGTCAATCCAGACCCACAAGTACATCGGGGTGTCGTAGATCACGACCGGTTGCTATGGTTGGGCCGGGAAACGTTGATCGCTCTGGGCGAAGACCCTGACCGACCCGGATTAGTTGGAACGCCGAGACGTTGGGCGAATATGTGGCGGGAATTCATCGCCTACGACCCTGGCAAAACGGAGACCGCATTTGAATCGGTCGAGGTAGATCAAATGGTGGTGGTGTCCGGGATGCGAGTGTGGAGCATGTGCGAGCATCACCTGTTGCCATTTTGGGCGGACATCAGCATTGCGTATATCGCCGGGGAAAAGGTTCTTGGGCTGTCAAAATTTGCCCGCATTGCCCACCAGTTCGCCCACCAACTACAGATTCAGGAGCGAATGGTCCAGCAGATAGCCGATGAGGTATGTCGGCTTACGGGGTCGGCGGACGTTGCGGTGTTAGCACGAGGTCAACACCTTTGCATGATTATGAGAGGAATCAAGACGGACGGGTTGATGACCACCTCGGTCATGCGTGGATTGTTCCGGGAGACCGATGCCAGAGCCGAGTTTCTATCTCTGGCCAACAGCTAAGACCTCATGGATAACCGGATCACCCCTTGGATGAAACATGGGCCAATGCACAGCCAAGTCCAAACGCAGCGGCGAGCGATGCAAGAACAATGCCATGAAAGGCAAGACGGTCTGCCATATCCATGGCGGCAAGTCGCTGTCCGGGCCGGCCTCACCATCCTTCAAGACGGGGCGGTACAGCAAGTTCCTGCCGTCCCGCCTGGCCGACCGCTACCAGGAGGCGCGCACGGACGACGAGCTGCTCAGCCTGCGGGAAGAGATTGCGTTGCTGGATGCGCGTATGGCGGATTTGCTGGGCCAGGTCAGCACGGGCGAGGCGGGAGAACATTGGCGCAAACTGAACGATCTCTACCAGTTCATCTTGCGGGCAGGGCGCTCCAAGGACACGGAAGGGCTCAATACGGGGATGGCCCGGATGGGCACGGTGT
>Ga0316201_10000033_pt1 | contig 51810 bp, 47 predicted proteins | sample CS6wburrow_MG_FD_204516 | JGI IMG/M metagenome (GOLD analysis project Ga0316201, IMG submission 204516) | Coastal sediment microbial communities from Delaware Bay, Delaware, United States - CS-6 worm burrow | ecosystem: Environmental > Aquatic > Marine > Coastal > Sediment | place: USA...
CAATATCGACCCGGATATTCGCATCTTCGTTCGCTATCACAGCCCCGATAACGGGTTCCGGCTCGAAAACTCCGTTGGGCTGCAAAAAGGCATGGTTGGCATTGTTAACGCGCGCGCGAGTCGTCAGCACGCGGGTGGCAACAATGTGATCATCGCGCATGAATTCATGCACACGCTGGGGGCCACCGACAAGTACGAACCGGGCAGCGGACAACCGATGGCCCCGGACGGACTGGCAGAGCCGGATCGCGAGCCGCTGTATCCGCAGCGATGGGCCGAAATAATGGGCGGTCGAATCGCGCTCGCAGCAGATGATGCGATCATTCCCAAAAGCCTGCGATACACGGTTATCGGCCCACAGACCGCCAGCGAAATTCGCCTCGTCGAGTAAATATGTCAGACACGCCTGAATCGATACTGAGCTGTGAAGCACTGCGCGTGAGCGTGCCTGGCCGCTGCCTTGTCGACGCATTGCGGCTGGACCTCAGGCGCGGCGAACTCGTCGCGGTGCTGGGCAAGAACGGCTGTGGCAAAACACTGACGCTGATGACACTTGCGGGACTGCGCCCGCCCGATTACGGCCGGGTGCAGTTGATGGGCTCGGACCTTCATACCGCACCGCGACAACGGACAGCTCAGCACCTGGCGTTGCTGCCGCAGGACGTCGACGATATCTTTCCGGCGACCGTCATGGACACCGCCCTGATTGGACGTCATCCACATATCGGTCGCTTTCGCTGGGAGTCGGCTGAGGATTACGAGGCAGCAAGAGACGCGCTCCGGACCGTGGGTCTCGCTGCATTATCAGAGCGAGACATACTGACATTGTCCGGCGGCGAGCGTCGCCGGCTCGCTATTGCGCAGATTCTGACGCAGGCACCAGGCGTTTACCTGCTCGATGAACCAACCAACCACCTGGACCCTCAACACCAACTCGATGCGTTGCGTGTGTTTCGCGGCGCCGCCGACTCGGGTGCCGCGGTGATTGCAAGTCTGCACGACGTCAACCTGGCTGTTCGATACGCAGATCGTTGTTTGTTGTTGTTCGGTGACGGGCGATGGGAACTCGGCCGCAGTTCGGACATCCTGACCGAGGAAAGACTCAGCGAATTGTTCGCCACCCGGATGGAAGCGGTGGACTGGCGCTCGAAAAAACTCTTCGTCGCGACCTCAGACCACCCACCCCTTTAAGCGGCTCAGAAAGTCATCGTACAGCGCCGTATTGGTCGCGAGCACTGAGCGCGTGTCCAGACCGACCGGTGCACCGTTCAGATCCGCGAATTTGCCGCCTGCCTCACCGACAATGATCGACAGGGCGGCAATATCGAGGATATTCACATCCGATTCGATCACCGCCTCGATCTTGCCTGCCGCCAGCAGGTGATAATGATAAAAGTCGCCATAGCCACGTATACGATCGGCTCGCGCAACGATGTCGCCCAGCTCGCCCCACCCTTCGCTTAGCGCCAACGACTTCAGGTTACCGGTCGACACCGCCGCCCGCTCCGGGTCGTCGATTGTGCTCACGGCGATACGCTCGCCATTAAGCCATGCGCCCTGCCCCTTTTCCGCCCAGGCCAGCTCATCCATCATCGTGCCACTCGACACCCCGAGAATTATCGCGCCCTGATGCATCAGCGCTATCTGGGTAGAAAAGAAAGGGTACTGACGCACGAATCCCTTGGTGCCATCGATCGGGTCGACCAACCACAGGTAGTCGGCATCCTCACGCGTGCGACCGGTCTCCTCGCCGTAGAAACCGTGTTCAGGAAATTGCTCGAGAATGATCTCGCGTATCTTCTGTTCGCACTCCACGTCGGCCTGGGTAACGGGCGTCAGGTCGGCCTTGGTCGTGACCGTGAAGTTGCCAGCGTAGTAGCTTCGACTGATGTCGGCCGCGGCGCGTGCCGCCTGCAGTGCTGTCCGCAATTCCTGCGACGCGTTGTTGGCATCGTACGTTTCCATTTTATGGTCTGCGCGAGTCTCAAGTTGATCGGCGCAAAATAGCCGCTCGGCGTGGAAGAAACAAGCAAATGTACCTTGCTTGACAGCAACCAGCGGCACCCCTATCGTACATCGCTCACGAGGTGAACCCGGTTTGGCAAAAACCGGGTGAACGGGAAGCCGGTGTAGCCTGTCTTCAGGCTCAGTCCGGCGCTGCCCCCGCAACGGTGATCGAGTTAAACCGTAGCCCCCGGTTCGAGGTAATCGACCCGGAGCCACTGCGAAACCAGCAATCGGTTTCGCGGGAAGGCGCTACGGAAAGGATTTCAATCCGCTCGTCAGCCCGGAGACCGGCCTGGTGAAACCGTGAACCATTTCGCGTGCGGGCGGCACGCAAGGAGAAAAAAATGAGAAACCCCCTGTCGTTTTTCGCCATTGTGCTGGCGTGCTTGTTCGTGCACGTCAATTCCGTCGCTGCAGAACAGGCTCAGGGCGAGACGATTATTGTCACCGCAACCCGAACTGAAATCCCGTTGAGCGATGCGATCGTGCCGGTCACGGTCATTACGCGGGAAGACATAGAGATGTCTCTTGCCACAGACCTGGCGGAGTTATTGCGCTTCCATGCCGGGATTGATATCGGCCGAAACGGCGGCCCGGGACAGGCAACGTCGGTGTTTCTGCGCGGCACGGAAAGCAATCACACGCTGGTGCTGATCGATGGCGTTCGTTTGAACCCGGGGACTATTGGCGGCGCCGCTGTGCAACATATTGCGCCAGAAATCATCGAGCGCATAGAGATCGTCAAAGGAGCACGCTCGGCGTTGTTCGGTACCGATGCGATTGGCGGTGTTATAAACATCATTACCCGGCGAACTGAAGCGGCGTTTCTCGAAACGGCTGTTGGCGCAGGCAGCTTCGACTCACAATCGGCGTTCATTTCCGCTGGTAACCGGGGAGACAACGGTGACTTCGGCATTACTTTGAACTGGCTGGAGACCGCTGGCTTCGCGCCCCGCACCGATTCGGACATTGAGCGCGGTTATGACAACCTCTCCGCCAATCTCTACGGCGCGCGCCGTTTTGGTGATAGCGAGATCAGCCTGCGCCACTGGCAAACACAGGGAAACGTCGAGTATCTCGACTTTTTCCTGGTTCCCGTCGATCAGGACTTCGAAAATACAACGACGGCAGTTGAACTCAATACTCAGATTGGTAATCACGGTAGCAGCAAGTTCATTGCCTCGTTCATGCAGGATGACATCTCTCAAAACCAGAGCGACGACTTCGTCAAATCAGATCGCATCAGCCTCGACTGGCAGTACAGCCATGCGTTCGCGCGCCACACTCTGACCGGCGGCCTGTTCGCGGTCGACGAGAATGCCGCGATGCTCTCCTTCGGATCCGGAATTGACGAGAATACTGAGGTGCGCGCGGCATTTATCCAGGATCAGTGGTCCAGCCAACGCCACAAGACCTTCCTCGCACTGCGCCTTACAGACCATGAGGCATTCGGCAATAAAACTACATGGAATGCCGAATACGCCTATGAACTTAGTGATAACTGGACGATCAATGCCGGCATCGGACACGCGTTCCGCGCGCCCGATGCAACTGACCGTTTCGGTTTTGGCGGGAACCCTGACCTCGATCCGGAGTTGGCCGATGAGGCCCAACTCGGACTGCGTTACGCGCCGGGTTCAGGGCACAGCGTCAACATCGAATTTTATCGGAATGATATCGAAGGCCTTATCGAGTTCGATCTGCAAACTTTCACACTGCGCAATATTGCCCAGGCTGAGATCCGTGGCGCACAAATAGGGTACGAATATCGCGGTGATCTATTCGTCATCCACGCCGAGTTGGTAAAACAGAGCGCAGACGACGCGCTGACAGGCGACCGCCTGCTACGACGCGCTGAGGAAACGGCATCACTGTCGTATGTGCAGGATATCGGTGCTCATCGTGTCGGCCTCGCGCTCATCGCAAGCGGCGACCGCGAGGACTTCGGTGGAGTAAAGCTGGATGGCTATTTGCTGGCCAACCTGACGGCACAGTTCAGTATCGGCCGGGCCTGGGCTCTTCATGCGAGAATTGAAAACCTGCTCGACACCGACTATCAGACAGCCGAGAATTTCCATATGCAAGAGCGCGGTGGATTCCTGGAACTCAAGTACCGCTGGAACTAAATAGGACCTGTTGATGGGTAAACGACTCAGTAAGATCTATACGAAGACCGGCGATGACGGCACCACCGGACTCGGCGACGGTACACGCGTACCTAAAGACAGTCTGCGCGTAGATGCGTACGGTACCGTCGATGAAGCAAACAGCGCCATCGGCGTTGTGTTGGCCGAGAGCAGCGTTCCAGAGGACGTTCGCAGCATCCTGGTCGAGGTTCAGCATGACCTGTTCGAACTCGGCGGTGAGCTCTGTATTCCGGGCCACTGCGCTATAAGCGATGCATTCATAGGGCGCCTCGAACGCGAGCTCGATACCCTGAATGAGGATTTGCCGGCGCTAAAAGAATTCATCCTGCCGGGTGGTGGCCGAGCTGCCGCCGCCTGTCACCTGGCGCGCACGATCGTTCGCCGCGCCGAACGCACGACAATTACTCTCGCAGACGACGAGCCGGTGAGACCCGAAGCCATCAAATACCTGAACCGCCTGTCGGACCTGTTATTTGTCGTCGCACGTATCCTGGCCCGCGCCGAATCCGGCGAAGAGGTGCTCTGGAACCGCGAGCGCTAAAGCACTATCCGCATCAATACCGCCGCGCCCGGACGAAATTTCAGGACCTTGCATCACCACGGCGTCGTCGCGCTTCGGCAAGAGCCTCGCAAACAGCCTCTCCAGCCCGCAACAAGCGTGGCGTGGCTCGCCCGATCGCGTCGGCGGGCATCAGGAAATGGTTGCCTGTCTCGTTGGCGGCCATGTGCGGCCACCTTTGCCATTCGGAAAATGCGTTCTCACCGGCATCGCTACTCGCGAGCAAGACCTCGGGATCGTGCTCGACGACGGACTCCACATCGATTGTCGGCGCCAGTTCGTCCAGGTCGGCAAACACATTGCTGCCGCCGCACAGAGCGATCAATTCGCTCACGTAATGGTCACCATTCACCGTGAACAGTGGCCGCTGCGATACCTGGTAGAAAACCCGAATGTCGGTGAGCTGATCGCTATTGCCGCCGATAGATTCAAGCCCGCGCTCATAGGCGCGACCGGCCGCTTCAGCATCGTCAACATGACCCGTCAATATTCCAATGCGGCGAATCGCCGACGCAACATCTGCAAGGCTGTTGGTGCGAATGACCTCGACGTTGAATCCGGCGCGACGCAATTCATCCACGACATGCGCAGGTGTTCCGCCTTGCCACACGAGCAGGAGGTCGGGCTTCAGGATCGCGAGCTGTTCCTGATCGATCATGAATGCGTCGCCAACGATCGGCAATTCGAGCGCAGCGGGCGGGTAGTTCGAATAGGCGCTGACACCGATGAGCGAGCTACCGGCACCTGCCGCAAATACCAGTTCCGTTAAATTTGGAGCAAGGGTGACGACGCGTTGATAAGTTCCGCTCTTGTGCTCAGGGAGTGGCGCGTCTGAACAGGCGCCGAGGGCATACAACGTGAGCAGTATCAGTGCCGCCCGGCACGAGCTCACCGCGTCCAGCCGTACAACGTCATTGCGGCGATGATAACAGCCGAAATCATAAGCAGACGAAAAACGAGTCGGTTGGCCGCTGTGGCCCCACGCACGCCTCGCGTTACAAGATCCTCGTCGGAGTCATCGCTCAGCGCCAACGCGCCAACACCGACGCGTGCCAGCAGATGCTCGTTGTACTCCGACGCTGAGTCCGATTCTTGTTCTGTTGGCGCGCGCCACGCACCGAGTGCGGTATCGAAATTGCCGGCCGCCGCATAGCCGATCGCCGTGAGTCGTGCGGGAATCCAGGCAAGCCAGCCGTGCAGGACGGTGGCTGCATCACGCAGGCGCTCCGGCATTCCGCTCGACTCCTCTTCATGCGTTGCAATAAACACCGCACGACGGCGCACCAGGTCCGTTGCACGGTAGGTCCACGCCCCGAGAGGCCCCAACAAGACGAACCAGAAGATTACCGCAAACAGGCGATTGTTCGCCTGGACGCAAACGGCCTCTTCAACGCGGTGAATGCGCTGCAGCGCATCCTCCGGAACATCGCTCTCGATGATGGCCTCGGCAGTCTCCCGAATACGTTCCTTGTCGCCATCCTCGATAGCCTTGCAGTACTCATCGACGTCTTCGCCGATATCCTGCGGACCGAGTGAAAAAAACAGCACAAATACGCCGAGCACCAGGTAGGGAAAACCGAGCAGTGGATCACCCAGGACAAACACCACTGTGAGCGCGAGCACCGGCAAAACGAGCAGCACCACGAGCGCCACTATCGGAATCAGCGCCGGCCAGTTCGACAGGCGACCTGCCTGCCGGAAACCAGCATCGATCACGCGATCGATCCAGCGCAATTTGCGCAAATGAAATAGCTGTGTCGCAAGCCGTTCAATGACCAGACCAATAAGCAGGGCAATCAGATGCATCGTTGATTAACTCGTGTTGTTCTGCGGGCGGGATTCAGCAGATGCCATCATACAACCGAAGCCAGTCGAAAGCAGGACCCGGATCGGTTTTTCGGCCCGGCGCGATATCCGAGTGTGCTGCAATTTCGCGGCCAGTAATACCAGGATACGTAGCGATAATTGCACGGCTCACATCGCACAATACGGCATATTGCTCATCGCTGTAGGGCGTCTCGTCCTCACCCTCCAGCTCGATCCCGATCGAATAGTCATTGCAACAACCACGTCCCCTGAACGACGACTCTCCCGCGTGCCATGCGCGCTGCGTGAAAGGCACGAACTGGATCAGCTCGCCGTCGCGCCTTATGAGCAAATGTGAAGAAACCGTGAGCCCGCGAATTTCGGCAAAATAAGGGTGGCCATCCCAATCGAGCTGATTCGTAAACAACTGTTCGATCTCGGGGCCACCAAACACGCCGGGTGGCAGACTGATGCCGTGGATCACTAAGGTGTCCGGCAGCGCTTGTTCCGGGCGCGCATCGCAGTTTGGGCTCGAGACCTGCCGCGCTGGCTCGATCAGGCCACTTTTTATATCAATACTGTAAGACGCGTTCATTGGTATACGATAGTCGTCTTCGGCGACTACAAAATCAACGGCAATGGCATCGACCCGACTCTTCGTCAATGACCCGCTCGTCTCTGCAACCGAACTGCAGCTCGGTCGCGATCAGGCCCATTACCTCGGTCGCGTACTCAGGCTGCGTAACGGCGACAGGCTGACCGTTTTCAACGGTGACAACGGAGAGTTTGATGCGCATGTCACCTCGATCGCAAAAAACAGCGCAACCATTGTCGTTGATGCAGCGCTCGAAACCGCGACCGAGTCAGCGCTCAAGATCCATCTCGTGCAGGGTGTTTCGCGCGGCGAAAGAATGGACTTCGTTGTGCAAAAAGCGACCGAGCTTGGCGTCAAACGCATCACCCCGGTGTTTACGGAGTACGGGGTCGTCAAACTGAACGACGCGCGCGCCGCGAAACGAAATGATCATTGGCAAAGTGTTGCCATTGGCGCCTGCGAGCAGTCGGGACGCATACGTCCGCCATTGATCGACGCGCCCGTCGATCTCAACGCCTGGTTCGGTGCGGGCACCAAAGAAGCCGATTTGGATCTTATCCTGAAACCGGGTGCCGCAACGCCATTGTCTTCGATCGCAGCACCTGTCACCAAGGTTTGCCTCCTCATCGGGCCCGAAGGTGGTTTTAGCGACACAGAATACGAGGATGCGGAGATTGCAGGGTTCGCTGCCGTTTCACTCGGACCAAGGGTACTGCGAACCGAAACAGCAGCACTGACCGCAATTGCCGTCGTACAATCTCTGTGGGGTGACTTCTAAAGCGACCGATCAGGCCTGGATGGATTCCTGGGCGAGCATCGCCTCGAGTTTATCGAGGTCGGGAATGAGCGGAAACTCGTTGATCATTTTGACCCTGCAGAGTACGGGCGCGTCCTCGGGCCACCCTTCTGTCGTATGCAGATCAAGTACATCGCGGTTGACGCGAACCAGTTGCGGGAAGCCCTGCGTCAGCACACCGAAATAGCCTGTCTTCAGCTGTCCTGTGCTGGCGTAGAAAACAACAATTCGCGTACGTCCCGTTGGCGCGGGCACTTCCTTGCCCAACGCGCCCTCAAAAGACATCACCGGCAACTGCCGGCCATTCCAGTTAACCGTTCCGAGCATCCAGGCGTGAGCGCCAGCTTCGTGGTCCGGTTTCGAAAACCGGACGACTTCAACAACGCAGGCGCGTGGAACGATCAGGCGATCGTCGGCCAGCGGTATTAGCAAGCTATACAGTTCGTCGTTTTCTGTGCTCACGTCAACGTGATTCCTCTTTCCTCGAGCAGGCGACCCATCGCTTCAAGCAGTTCGGCATCCTGATAGGGTTTGCCCAGGTAGTCATTGACACCCAGCTCTATCGCGCGGGCTCGATGCTTGTCGCCAACTCGCGAAGTCACCATGATGATCGGCACGTCGGCGACGCGCGGGTCGTTGCGCACATGTGATGCGAATTCATAACCGTCCATGCGCGGCATTTCGATATCCAGCAGGATGATGTCGGGTTTATGCTCGGAAATGACGCTGATCGCGTCGAGCCCGTCCTTGGCCGTAACGGCTCGCAAGCCGTTACGCTGCAGGAAGCGCTCGGTTACTCGCCGCACTGTGATCGAGTCATCGACTACAAGCGCCAGCGGACGATCATCCGTGGGTGTCGGTGCGGCTTTCTTAAGCTCAACAACCGGCGCACCCGTGCGCACCAGGGCAGCGATATCGAGAATCAGGACAATGCGACCGTCGCCGAGAATAGTGGCGCCGGAAATGCCGCGAATGCTCGCAAGCTGCGGCCCAATCGTCTTGACGACGATTTCGCGACTCGCGATCATCTCGTCGGTCAGGAGCGCGGCAGAGAACTCGCCGGCACGAACAAGAATGACCGGTATGAAAGGTTCATCCTTGGGCAGATTCGCGGCCTGCCCGCCAAGATACATGCCAAGGTGGCGGAACTTGTAGGTTTCCTCGCCATACTGAAAACTGGGCTCGCTTTGGCTCAGCAGGTTCTCGAGTTCGCCGCGTGGAATTCTCGCCACGCCTTCGACCGAGGGCAGTGGCAGCGCGTACACTTCTTCGCCCGTGCGAACGACCAGGGCCTGTGTGATGGCTAGCGTAAACGGCAGGCGTACCGTGAAGTTTGTGCCCTGGCCCGTGACTGACGAAATACGCAGCGAACCACCGAGCTTCTTGACTTCGTTAGCGACGACATCCATGCCAACACCACGCCCGGCGGCCTGTGTGACCTTGCCGGCCGTCGTAAAGCCCGGCGTCAGGATCAGGCCCATGATTTCTTCATCAGTCACTTTCGCATCCGGCTTGAGCATGTCGAGCTCGTAGGCCTTGCGCCGAATCGCATCGACGTCGAGCCCTCTACCATCGTCGGCAACATCGATGATCATTTCAGAGCCCTCGCGATGCAGACGTATGGTTATGCGACCGGTTGCGGGCTTGTCGGATCTCTGCCGCTCCTCCGAAGACTCGATGCCGTGCACGACGGCGTTACGCAGCATGTGCTCGAATGGCGGCAACATCTTTTCGAGGACCTGGCGATCAAGCTCACCGGATGCTCCCTCGACAGCCAGTTCGGCTCGTTTATCGGCCTCCTTGGCAATTTGTCGTACCAGTCGTGTCAATCGCGGTACGTGACGCTCGAATGGCACCATGCGCGTACGCATCAGGCCGTCCTGCAATTCGGCGGTCACTCGGGATTGCTGCACGAGCAGACCTTCGGCCTCGGTCGTTAACGACTGCAACAGATCCTTGAGGCTGCCGAGGTCGCTGGCTGACTCGGCGAGCGCGCGCGACAACTGTTGGATGTTCGAATAACGATCAAGTTCAAGTGGATCAAAATCACGCGCGACCAATGTGTCCTGATGGCCATGCATGATCTGCGCTTCGGTTTCGATCTCGAGCTTACGAAGCTGTCCGCGCAAACGACTGATGGTTTGCTCTAACTCTTCGACATGGAACTCAAACGAACTGACCTGCTGTGTCAGACGCGAATGATAAATACTGATTTCACCAGCGGCGTTGAGGAGTTCTTCGAGCAGATCAGCATCGATCCGTGCGAATTCCTGGCGCGGCTCGGCCCGGCCTGACGCAGCCGCAGGTTTCGGCTCGTCGGCATCCTCCCGCGGTGGCGCCTTGACCATTTTCCTCGGCGTGACCTCTACCTCTGGCGGCGGAACTGTTTCTGGCTGTGGCTCTGGCTCTGGTTCAGGTTCCAGCGCTGGCGGCGGCGTATCGATGGGCGGCGCTTTGGCGATTTCCGCGAGCTCATCGGCCAGTGGCGTATCAACAATAACCATGCTGACCGTATCGTCCGGCTCGATCGTGAATTTAGCGGGTTCTGCGGCTTCCACGTCGGCCTCGGACGGTGCCGTCTCGACGTCCGAATCGTCGGCAACTTCAAAACCGGCATTGGCTTGCTGGATGCGCTTCTCCAGGTCGACTGCCGACGTTACGGCCTTGCCGGCAATCACGGCATCGCGCATGCGGTGCAGCTCATCGACGCTTTGCTGCAACAGTTCATCGACCGCCGCAGTTGCCTTGACACGAGAACTATCCAGTGAAATCAACAGCGTCTCGAGTTCGTGACTCAGATTGCCCATGGCGGTAATGCCGGCCATCCGCGCACCACCTTTTAGCGTATGCAGGTGACGCTTGAGCTCTTCCATCGACTGCGACGATTTCTTGTTACCCGACCACTCGAGCAACGCCTTGTCAGTCGATTCAAGAAGCTCGGCAGATTCCTCGGTGAAAATCGCCGCAATTTCCGCGTCGTATTCCGGTTCGTCGGAGACAGACTCAGCCTCTGGCTGCGGAATATCCTCGACATCAGGAGTCGAGGCGGGGACAGCAGCTGCAATTTCGACAACGTCGTCTGTGACGTAGGTGCCTTCGGGCTGAACCGCATCCGACAGCTTGGTGATGTGGTCGATCAGTGCCGTGTAGTCGGCGCGTGTTCGTTCTGGTTTATTGATATCGCCAACGATCGTGCCTATCGCTCGTGCCGCCGCGCGCAAGGCATCGAGCCCGGACTTCTGGAAACCGACCTTGAAATCATAGATACGCCGCACGAATCGGTTCAGAGATGCTGCAACCGCCACACCTCGTTCGACATTTGCCATGTTCGCGCTGCCATGCAGCGTGTGGCATGCGCGGTACAGCTTGTCCGTCACATCAAATGGCGGCTGGTGTCCTTCGCATGCGGCGAGATAGTCGACGATGACCTTGAGGTGTCCGGCTGTTTCTTTCGAGAAGATGTCGAGCAGAACCGGATCCATCTCCAGGGCGGGCTCTTCTTCCTCGGTTACTTCTTCGTGGGGCCGCGAAATCGTCAGGACGGCCGCGTTCGGGTCGCCTTCAGCGAAGGCCGTCGCCCGCGCCATCAGCAGGCTCAAATCGGAACTCGGTTCGGTACCAACCTCGAGCTGCTCGACCAGTTCGGGCACCGCCGCGGCCGCTTCAATGATGAAGTCCACCATTGGGGGAGTGCGCACCAGCGTCCGATTGATCAGGCGATTAAGCAAATTCTCGACGGTCCAGCAGTATTCGCCAATACGCTCGGCACCTACCATGCGGCCGCTACCCTTGAGCGTATGGAAGGAACGCCGAACCGTGATCAGCGTTTCCATGTCATCGGGCTCGTCCCGCCAGGCCGGCAACTTGCGTTTGATTGAGGCGACTTCTTCCTTGGCTTCCTCGATAAACAACTCGAGCAACTCCGGATCGAGGTGTTCGGCATCGGGCGCCACGACCGGCAGCGGCATGACTTCCGTCGCCTGCATCCGTGCCTGTTCGGCCATCGCCATTTCCTCGGCCTGCCTCGCAACCTCTGCCACATCGAGCTTCTGCGTTTGTGCGACCCTGGGCGTTGCCGCAGCTTCCTGCGACAGCCGGTGTTCGACATCGCGCAGGACGGCGAGACAAGCCTCGGCGTTGTCGAGCATGTACCACGGTTCGCTGCGTCCCGCTTTGACCGTCTCCATGTAGTACTCGATGCTAACAATGGCATCGGCCATGCGATCGGTTTCTTTCTGCGACAGTCGCAGCGGGCCATCGCCGCCAAGCGTCAATGTAATCAGGCGCCCGACACGATCAACGATTTCCATCGCCCGGGTCTTGTTGAGCATCAGTAGTCCGGCCTTTATGCCTCGTATTAGCGATGGGACACTGTCCAGACCTTGTGAAGGTGCCTGTGACGCGAGGCTCTGACCAACTGTCTCCTTGATTCTGGCGAGATTGATGATGCACTCACGCATGACCGATTCCGCGACTTGCTGGTAGTCAGCCGCCTCCTGCGGCGGCAGGTCAGCGGCATCAACGTCGTCGCCAAAGTCCCTTGGCACTATCAGGCGAATGAGTTGCTGGTCGAGACGGTCCTCAACGCGCAACAGCGTCGATGCAATATCCAGGATGATCTGGTCTGAGGCACCACCGCCACGTTCGACAACTGCCTTGAGCCGATCAATCTCTCCATCGATATCGCCACGCAACTCGCCGAGGCCGAGCACGCCGAGTGTGTCGCTTATCTTCTTCAGTAACTCGAGTTGTGGGACAAGATCCGCAGGCTTGTTCATGCCCGTTCGAACGAATATGTCGAGTACGTCTTTTACGCGAGCCAGGTCTTCCTTGATGGCCGACGCGACCGTTTCCATAAGCTTGACACTGGGTGCGGATAACGCCTCGCGTGCATGCTCGACCTGCTCATCACCTGGCAGCAGCTCCGACAGATTGAACGCTGCTCGAATTTCGCCGATGCGCTCACCGGAAGTACTGGATCGCGCGACGTAGTAAAGAAGATTATTCAGAAGGTCGTCGATCGGGTGCTTATCGAACGCCTCGATTCCTTCATCGATAATCCGTTTGATTTGCCGGTCCGTCTGACCGAGCAGCCGCTTGAGCGCAACCGAAGTTTCAAGGCCGCCATTTTGCAATGACTCAAGCAAGCCGCCGACGACCCAGTACAACTGGTACATGTCGTCGCGCGTCGCGGCCTGCTCGAGTTTTGCCGCTACTGAGGACAAGGTCTCGATGTGGCGTTGGTTGTCCCCACCCTTGATCCAGCCAAGCAGCGCAAGTTGGAACTTCGGTCGCAAGCGGGTGGCAACCGCAACCGGGTCCTCACCCGAGCCTTCACGCTTTTCGGCTGCCTTCGTCGCGCGACTGGGCGAGAGGTTCAGCAACAACAGCGTACCTTCGGAAAGGAGCGGTTCGCCACGCGCTGCGCGCAAGTCGTTGAGCATCGGCAACAGAACCAATGCAATATCGCGCCCACCGCCGAGCAGGCGTTCGATGTATATCGGTAATTGCACCATCGCGCGGGTTAGCGCATCCAGACCATCCTCACGACCCTTGCCGGCCCGCAGGCCCGCCAGGTACCTGCAGCCGAGCTCCATCTCCTCTGTAAGAAGTGCAGCGCCATAGGTTTCCGTGATTTGCAGTGCGCCGCGGGCCTGATGCAGGAGTTCGCCCGCTCGAACCAGTGCCGCCGATCCACCGCGACCGTCAACACAGTCTTCGAGCGCAAGATGCGCATTGCGGATCGTCTCCATGAGTTCTTCGGCGATGATCGCAAGCGAGCTCGCAGCGTTGCCACCGCCTGCGTTCTCGACGTGTTGCTCGTGTATGCCAGTATCGCCAGTCATCTAACGGTCCGTGTCGCCCTAGCCCGCTTTGACTTGTCCGCCCGTCTTGGCGGCCATCGCATTTGATGATGAGGCGGACAGTGTTCTAGCCTGCAACGCCTCGTTGGGTAGCGTGAACCCTGCAACGGTCTTTCGAAGCTGCGACGCAAGCTCCGACAACTTTGCGATAGCTGCCGCCGTTGCCGTCGTCGCCTTGCCGGTTTGCTCGCTGATTTCACGCAGGCGCGTAGTACGCCGCGTGACATCCGCAGCCGATCCGGCCTGTTGGCGCGCGGAGCTGGAGATGTTCTGTACGAGGCTCGCGATCTGGTTGGACACCTGCTCGATCTCGTCCAGTGCAGCACCCGCATTCTCAGCCAGCAACGCGCCGCCAACGACGTCCGTCGTACTGCGCTCCATCGATACCACGGCCTCGTTGGTATCGGCCTGAATGGTCCGTACAAGTACCTCGATTTGCTTCGTCGCATTCGTCGAGCGTTCGGCGAGTCGTTGCACTTCGTCGGCGACAACGGCAAATCCGCGACCGGCTTCTCCCGCCATCGATGCCTGGATCGATGCATTGAGCGCGAGAATGTTTGTTTGCTCCGCAATGTCGTTGATCAGCTCAACGATATTGCCGATCTCCTGTGAACTTTCACCCAGACGCTTGATGCGTTTCGACGTGTCCTGAATCGTCTCACGAATGGTGTTCATGCCATCGATCGTGCGCCGCACAGCCTCGCCGCCCTTATGCGCGACTTCGACCGAATGACGTGCAACATCAGATGACCGTTCGGCATTGCCTGATACTTCCTCGATCGAGGCCGCCATTGACACGATCGATTCCGTGGCCGCGTTGATCTCCCGACCCTGGTTGTCCGATGCCTTGGCCAGGTGAGTCGCGGTGCTCTCGGTTTGTTTCGCCGCAGAGTCGACCATGATCGCGGTTTCGTTGACCGTCGCTACAAGCTTGCGCAGCTCCTCGATCGCGAAGTTGAAGGAGTCGGCGATCGTGCCAGTAATGTCCTCGGTGACTGTTGCCTCGACCGTCAGATCACCGTCGGCGAGGCTGCCCATTTCATCGAGCAGGCGCAAAATTGCCTGTTGGTTGCGTTCGTTCTGTTCCGCCTGAACCTTCGCCGTCGTTTCGAACTGTGCCGATTTGGAATTCAGGGCCAGCAAACCGATGATCAGCAGGATGGCGATCCCGATCAGGCCGACGGGTACCCATGGAATTTGCAGAAAGGCAGGCAGTGGGCTCGCCGACCCAGAGGATGCGAGCCTGGTGGACACTGCCGCCAGCCGGGTTTCTGCGTTTGCGAGGTCCTCGATTGCGGCTATGCCCGCATTAATCCTTTCCAGCGCACCGTCAATATTGGCCAGGTGGCTTTGCAACGGCACGACGACAGCCTCCTGCCCCTCAGCATCCAACGGCCGAACGTCGAGCTCGGTTTGACCGCCGGCCAATGCAGTCTCTACGGCCCGCAGAAACGCCACATCTTCGGTCATCTTTTGCGCGGCCGCGGATGCTTCCGGATTCCCCAGCAACGTCGCCGCATACGTACCAATTTGAGCGGCACGATACTGAAACTGAAGCACGATGTCCGTCGAGCCCGATCGGCTCAGCATTTCCTCTGTCAAACCGAGGACTGCCTCGACCTGGACATTCACGGTGCCGATGGAATCCGCGAGGGCATTAACCTTGCGGCGACCATCTTGCACCTCGGCAGAATGCGACTCGAGTTGGCCCCAGTCGGATGCTGATCCGCGCCCCGCGCCAGCGGATTGCATATACGCGAGCGCCGCGGCACCGAGCAGCAGGATCGCGGCGATTACCGCGACAAATCTGAAGGTGGTTGATGTATCTGCTGTATTAGCCATATTTACTAACTCTGAGTTGTTCCTATTCGGCTGCCGCCTGCAAGAACAGGTTGCTTTCGATGAAATCGAACAGGTTGATGACTGGCCACGTGTCCTCGCCGCGCTGGTAGGCTCCCGTCAGGAACCGGTCGCAACGCACGATAGTCTCGGGCCAGGTGTCTGTAAATTCGTGATCCATGAAACGGCGAAACCCGAGCACCTCGTCGACGACAAGACCGGCAGGAATTTCCCGATGATTGACTGAAATCACGCGGGTGTTGCGCCGCAATGTTGTGCGACCACTGCCGAGCAATAGCTTGACGTCCACAAGTGGCAGCAAATGGCCACGTAGATTCGCGATACCAAGCATCCAGCGTTTTGCACCCGGCACCCGCGTCATGCCGTCAGGTAGCATGAGCACCTCACGAACGTGCTCGCGACTGGCAACAAAATGCTCCTCGCCAATGCGGAATCCGACGCCAACCCACTCGGACGGAAGTGCACCGCTGTGTTGGCCGGAGTGTGCCTGGCGACTGCGCCGCTCGATCTCCTGCAGCAAATCAAACGGCTGCTCAACGAGCTTAGCGAGATCCACCGACTCACTCATTCAGGCTGCCAACACCGCATTGATCTTGGCCACGAGCTGCTTTGCTTCAACTGGCTTGACGAGATACTCCACCGCGCCCTGGCGCATGCCCCATATCTTGTCTGTCTCCTGGTCCTTGGTCGTAATCATAATGACCGGTATGCCCGCCGTGTCCGAATCCTGCGTCAGCTTGCGGGTCGCTTGAAACCCGTTCATGCCAGGCATGACAACATCCATTAGGATGCAATCAGGCCGGGATGACTTCGCCTTGCGCAAGCCCTCCTCGCCGCTGTCGGCCACGAGTGTTTCGAAGCCGCCCTTCTCCAGCATTTTCTGAAACAAATGCAGTTCTGTCGGCGAATCATCGATGATGAGTACTACTGCCATCAACGCATCCTTTGCAACGTGCTCAGTAAGTTAGGGACTAGTTGACCTGGTTCGAAATCGCACCGAGTAACTCGTCTTTGGTAAACGGTTTGGTCAGGTACTGCTCTGACCCGACAATGCGCCCGCGCGCGCGGTCAAAAAGGCCGTCCTTTGATGACAGCATGATGACCGGTGTCTCCTTGAACATCTTGTTGTGCTTAATCAGGGAACAAGTCTCGTAACCGTCGAGACGCGGCATCATGATGTCGACAAAAATCAGGTCGGGCTGGTGATCGGCTATTTTTGACAAAGCGTCAAAGCCGTCGATAGCTGTGAATACCTGACAACCCTCCTTGGTCAGCAGGGTTTCTGCCGTCCTACGGATGGTTTTGCTGTCATCCACAACGAGAATCTTGAGGCCACTGAGACTTCGAGATGCGTTATTTGACACCGGATTTCCTCACGCTATTGTGGAATCCCCAAGGATTCTCTCTATGTTGTCTTTTTCGCTGCACCATGGCAGCGGGCAGCCGTATAAAGCTCAGCAAAAACGACTTGTACCATATTGACATAACTCCTGCTACGACGCCCGTTGCGAAGCGCAAAAGCTTAGGAATTTTCAACGCTTACCCCTTGATTCCAAGGTATAGTTGCTCGCTCGAATCTGTCAGGGGTCTGGAACTCGGCAATGGTCAGCGGCACGCTCAAAATCGGCATCATTATGGACCCGATTGAGTCCATAACGCCTTACAAGGACAGTTCCTTCGCGATGTTGCTCGAAGCGCAGCAACGGAATGCGGAAATCCACTATTTTCAGCAGCGCGACCTCAAGCTGGTGAGCGGCCGGGCATATGGCCAGTCTCATCGGCTCAGCGTAAAAGACGATAATCTCGACTGGTTCGAACTGGGCGCAGAAGAAGAGGTCGAACTCGGGGCGCTGGACGTCATCCTGATGCGCAAAGACCCACCGTTCGACATGGAGTACATCTATACGACGTACATCCTCGACCGCGCACTCGCGGCCGGCGCCCTGATCGTCAATAACCCGCAAGCGTTGCGCGACATGAACGAGAAGGCGTATACGGCCTGGTTCCCTGACTGCACGCCAGGAACGTTAATCACACGCTCGATGACGGAAATGAAGGCGTTTCTCGCTGAACACGAGCGTATCGTCGCAAAACCGCTCGACGGCATGGGTGGCAAATCGATTTTTATTGTCAGCAAAGGCGACAAGAATGCCAACGTCATCTTCGAGACCCTGACCGACTACGGGCAGCAATTTGCCATGGCCCAGGTCTTTATTCCCGAGATCAGCGCCGGCGACAAACGCATACTTCTTATCAATGGCGAGGCCGTACCCTATGCGCTGGCTCGGGTTCCATCCGACGATGACCACCGCGGCAACCTGGTCATGGGCGCCACTGGTGTCGGCCAGGAATTGTCCGCTGCTGATCGTTCGATTTGCGAAATAGTCGGGCCAGTATTGCGCGATGCGGGGGTCCTGTTCGCGGGAATTGATGTTATTGGCGACTATCTGACCGAGGTCAATGTCACGAGTCCAACCGGCATTCGCGAACTCGATCAGCAGTTCGATCTGAACATTGCCGGGTTGCTGTTCGACGCCATAGAAAACGTGACTTAAGCGCTTGTTTTAAGGCCAGAAATAACGGATGATTTTGCGCACTTATGGCCACCATCGCCATTAAATTCGACGCGGACGACATTCAGCTCGTACCGCCACAAACGCCGGACCGACTTCCGGCGATGCTGTTTCTCGCTGCCCTGATCCACGGCATCCTGATTATTGGCGTGACATTCAACCCTTACCTGCTCGATGACTTCTCGAATGCGATTTCTCTCGAGGTAACGATCGTCGCTGACCCCGATCAGGCTATCGACCGGCCGGATGAGGCCGAGTACCTCGCGCAGGCTTCGCAACAGGGCGGAGGCAATACGATCGAGGAAGTTCGGCCAACCGCGCCGCTGCAAAGCGTATCGCCGATCGACAATCTCGGCGAGGAGAATGCTGACGCACTGCTTGAAGCGACGTCGCATGAAAAATCGGCCGATCAACTCGTCACTACGCAAAGCGACCAGGAACAACAGGTTGCCGACGACCTGCGCGAGCAACCACAACCCGACGACGCGACCGCTATCGCTCTGGAGCGCGGCAGCGACCAGACCCTGCCTTTGCCGCAGGACAATGAATCAACCATGCTGATTCACGACGATGACCCGCGCCAGCTCTTCATCAGCGCGGATACGCGCGAGTCGACGATCGCGGCATACCTCGACAACTGGAAGCGGCGCATCGAGGCCGTTGGCGACGAGTACTTTCCGGAACTCGGTGATCTTGAAGGTCTGACCGGCAGTCCAACACTCGAAGTCAGCATCGAGGCCTCAGGCCAGCTCGCAGAGGTGATTCTCCGCCAATCGAGTGGCTCGACAGTCCTCGACAAGGCTGCTCTCGACATCCTTCGCCGTGCCTCACCGTTTGAGCCATTTCCACCCGAGATTCGCGCGGATTACGATCGACTGCGATTCGCCTACAAATGGCTGTTCTCCGAGGAGCTCGAGGCAGCGACTGCCAGTACAAATTAGTTCATACTGTTCCCATGGGACACGATGGTTCTCTGACAAATCAGTTACTTATCGCCATGCCAGGAATGGCGGATCCGAATTTCAGCACGACCGTAACGCTGATATGCGAGCATAATGATGACGGTGCGCTGGGAATCGTCATCAATCGACCGCTTGAACTAAGACTGTCGGGCCTGTTCGCGCAACTCAATGTCACAGATCCTGACCCTCAGGCAGCCGAACGACCTGTATTGATGGGTGGACCTGTCGGTCCCGAGCGCGGCTTTGTTCTGCATAGCCCTGGCAATTCCTACGAAAATACCCTCGTTGTCTCGGACGATATACACCTGACCCTGTCACGCGACGTCATTGATGCAATGGCAAGCGGTCACGGGCCCGACCAGTCACTGGTCGCGCTGGGTTATGCCGGCTGGGAAGCAGGCCAGATTGAATACGAGATGCTTGCCAACTCCTGGCTCAATGTACCGGCGTCGCCCGCTATCGTATTCGATGTGGCCTTCAATGACAGGTGGACGTCCGCCGCCCGGACGCTGGGCATCGACATCAGCCAGATCTCGCCAGATGCCGGACATGCCTGACATCGGCCAAGGTTCGCCCGAGACAATACTCGCATTTGATTTCGGCCTGCGGCGTATTGGCGTAGCCGTCGGCCAGTCCGTGACCTCATCCGCAAGCCCGCTTGGCGTCGTTGCCAATACAGAGCAGGGCCCTGACTTCGATGCCATTTCGACTATCGTCAATGAATGGCGGCCCTCGCGACTTATCGTGGGTCTGCCCATGCACGCGGATGGCTCGCCGGGCGAAATGCAGACCCATGTTGAAGAATTCATTCGCGAACTCTGGCGTTATCAGATCAAAATTGACACGGTTGACGAACGTTACACGTCCGTCGAGGCAGAGACCGTTTTGAAGAACGCCAGGGCCTCTGGAAGTCGTGGTCGAATCTCGAAAGAGATGATCGACAGCGCGGCGGCTGTTTTCATTGCAGAACGATTTCTCACCGGGCGAACGAACGTGTAGGATTGCCTCGCCATGCAAGTAATCGAAGCATTTTCTCCGACCGAAAACGTGGCCAACCTGCAGCTCAACGCGGATGGCCAACTACGCCATTTGCTGACACTGCAAGGCCTCGAAAAATCCATGCTCATCGATCTGCTTGACGATGCCCAGCGCTTCGTTACTGAGCCCGGTGAGCCCACATCGCGCAGCAAGTCGCTCGATGGGCGCACCATTGCCAATTTATTTTTCGAGCCAAGTACCCGCACGCGGGCATCGTTTGACCTGGCCGGCAAGCGCCTCGGCGCCGACGTCCTGAATCTCGACGTCAACCAGTCATCCCGCAAAAAGGGCGAGAGTATTCTGGACACTGTCTACACGCTCCAGGCGATGCATGTCGACGTCATGGTTGTTCGCGACGCCAGCGCGGGCGTGCCGTCGTACATCGCACGTCACGTCAACGATCACGTCAGCATACTGAATGCCGGTGAGGCCGAAGCGTCGCACCCCACACAGGGTCTGCTGGATCTCCTCACAATCCGCCAGCGCAAGGGCCGCTTCGAAGACCTGGCCGTCGCGATCGTCGGTGACATCATGCATTCGCGGGTTGCCAGGTCGGCGGCTCAGGGTCTGACGACCCTCGGAGTCGGTGAATTGCGCCTGATTTCTCCACCGGCGCTCGCACCCAACCCCGATGAAATACCAAATGCACAACTGTTCGACAATCTCGAGGAAGGCCTGCGGGACGCCGATGTCGTCATGGCATTGCGCATCCAGCGAGAACGAATAGGCAGTCTCGACGGAATACCAGGCATTGATGAGTATTTCGCCAATTACGGCATCAGCGCTGAGCGTATGAAAAACGCCGCGCCGGATGCGATTGTCATGCACCCGGGACCAATGAACCGCGGCATTGAAATTGAATCGGCGCTCGCCGACAGCCCGGCATCCGCCATCACGAGACAGGTCGCCAACGGTGTCGCCGTGCGCATGGCTGTACTCGAACGGGTCTGCAAGTCGATGGACAGGCGTTGACGACAGCAGCACAAAAAAAAGCACAGAGAAACCGTGGAACCCTGTTCGTCGAAGACGGCGAATTGATCTCCACGCAGACGTTTCCTGGTGAGCAGTTCATTATGCGCATCCGGGCGCCAAAGTGCTCTGCAGCAGCAACCCCGGGCAGTTTCGTTCACGTCACCTGCGACGCAACGCTGCCAATGCGGCGCCCGCTGTCTATCATGCGCGCAGCCGATGACTGGATAGAGGTACTCTACAAGATCGTTGGCGAGGGGCTGCACCTTCTTGCCGACAAAAAACCCGGCGACACGATTAACGTCCTGGGTCCTGTCGGACAACCCTTCAAGCCCTCCCCCAAGCGACCGAAATGCCTTTTGATTGGCGGCGGCGTAGGGATTCCACCCATGGTGTTTCTTGCGGAATCTCTGCTGGACGAACAATGGGCGCCGCTGGCGATTCTTGGATCCGAGCTGCCGTTTCCATTTAGCCTCGAGAAATCCCGCATCGGCTTATCCTGGCTGGACAAGGACATCGTCAGTACCATGCCATTGCTCGAAGGCTGGGGCGTACCCGCACGACTGACGAGCCTGTCAGGCTTTGACGGTTGCTATCGCGGCTATGTCACCGATCTCGCGGACAAGTGGCTGCAGAGCCTGGGCACGGATGAACGTCGACAAGTGGAAGTTTTTGCCTGCGGGCCGACGCCCATGCTCAAGGCTGTCGCCGCATTGGCTGCAAAGTACGACGTACCCTGCCAGGTATCGCTGGAGGAATTCATGGCCTGCGCGGTGGGCGGTTGTGCCGGCTGCACCGTAGAGATTGCGACGCCTGACGGGCCGGCAATGAAGCGTGTCTGCGTTGACGGCCCCGTCTTCGATGCATCCACTGTTGTTTGGAACTAGCCGATAACCCGGCTAGCTGCTCATCCGCCGAAGTTGATCTTCGCTTCGAGATTCGCGCGTGAATCGGCATGGGACATGGCTTCTTCGAGCGTGATCGTACCGGCTTTGTAGAGGTCCAGCAGCGCATCGTCGAATGTTTTCATGCCCTGCTCGCCACTGTCCTTGTGCGCATCCTTCACCGCTGAGATGTCACCTTTGAGCATGAGGTCCTTGATGTGCGGTGTATTCAGCATGAGCTCGACGGCGGCGACAAGCTTGCCGCTGCGAGAACGTACGAGCCGCTGCGAAAGAATGGCGCGCAAGTAGTGCGCGAGGTCCATGAACACCTGCCCATGCTGCGCCTGCGGGAACATGTTGATGATTCGGTCGAGCGTTTCCGACGCATTGTTCGAGTGCAAAGTGCCCACGACCAGGTGACCGGTACCGGCCATGTCCAGCGCAGCCTGCATGGATTCTGTATCGCGAATCTCTCCGATTTGAATCAGATCCGGAGCGGCGCGCATCGCGCTCTTTAGCGCGCGTCCATATGACTTTGTATCCAGTCCGACCTCGCGCTGGTTGACGATCGACTTCTTGTTGGGATGCAGGAACTCAATCGGGTCTTCAATCGTAATAATGTGCGAAGACGTCTTTTCATTGCGGTGATTCACCATTGCCGCAAGCGTCGTTGACTTGCCGCAACCTGTCGCGCCCACCATCAGGATGAGTCCGCGCCGCAGCATAATCAGGTCCTTGAGCTGCTCCGGCATATCAAGTTCATCGAGAGTTGGCAGTTCCGACGTGATGTAACGCAACACCATCGCAACGTTACTGCGTTGGTGGAAAACGTTGACGCGAAACCTGCCCAGTCCAGGCTCAGATATCGCGAAGTCGACCTCAAGCTCTCGTGAAAAAGTCTCGAGCTGACTCTCTGTCATTAGTTCAATGGCCGCCTGCTTGACCATCTTGGGCGTCATCTCGAGCTTGTTGACCGGCATGATCTTGCCGTCGATCTTGATTTTTGCAGGAGAAAACGGGGCGAAGAAAAGATCCGACGCCTTTTTTTCTACCATCAATTTGAATAACGGCTTAACGTTCATTTAGGTTATCGTCCCTGAGACTCAGAAGGTCTGAGCAGAATCCTCTTCCATGATGTTGAGGCTCTCTGACTGCTGGTCGGCAATCGAAGAGTCACGCTTACTCTCAAGTTTGACGCGCAGGCGCAACTCGTTCTTCGAGTCAGCGTTACGCATGGCTTCTTCGTAGGTAATCAGGCGGTGCTCATAAAGGTCGAACAGAGACTGGTCGAAGGTCTGCATGCCAAGACGCGTTGACTTGGCCATGATCTCTTTGATCTGGCCGACCGCACCCTTGAATATCAAGTCCGCAACCAGTGGCGTATTGAGCATGATCTCCATTGCTGCAACACGACCGACACCGCCCTCTCTTGGCACGAGCCGCTGCGAAATAAATGCCTTGGTGTTCAGCGAAAGGTCCATCAGCAATTGCTGGCGGCGCTCCTCAGGGAAAAAGTTGATGATGCGATCCAGTGCCTGGTTTGCGCTGTTCGCGTGAAGAGTTGCGAGGCACAGATGGCCGGTCTCCGCGAACTGAATGCCATACTCCATCGTGTCGCGATCGCGAATTTCACCGATCAGTATCACGTCAGGTGCCTGGCGAAGGGTATTCTTGAGCGCCGCGTGCCAGGTTTCCGTGTCGACCCCGACCTCTCGCTGCGTAATGACACAGCCTTTGTGAGGATGGACATATTCGACCGGGTCCTCAATCGAAACGATGTGGCCGCGCGAGTTCTCGTTGCGGTGCCCGATCATCGCAGCAAGCGTAGTCGACTTACCTGAGCCCGTACCGCCTACAACGATACAAAGACCGCGCTTGTTCATTACGACATCTTTGAGAATCGGCGGAAGCTCGAGATCCTCGAGCGTCGGGATTTCGGTCGTGATAGTCCGAAGAACAGCACCAACATGACCTTGCTGAATGAAGGCACTAACACGGAAGCGGCCGATGCCTTGTGGCGCGATAGCGAAGTTGCACTCTTTCGTCGCGTCGAATTCCTTGATCTGCCTGTCGTTCATGATCGCGCGAACCATGATGGCTGCCTGATCAGAACTCAGGGGATTATCGGTCGCCTTGTGAATCGTACCGTCGACCTTGATTGCCGGCGGAAAACCCTTGGTCAGGAATAAATCCGAGCCTTCGCGCTCGACCATTTTCCTGAGCAGATTCTGCGTCAGTCGTATCGCTTGTTCGCGTTCCATCTACCCTATCTCCGTTAAGAACAGCCTGTTGCCATTCCTAGAAATTTTCTTTCTGCACCGCGCGGAATCGAGCTTCTTCCTTGTTGATGAGCCCTTTCGACATCAACTCCGCGAGATTCTGATCGAGCGTGTGCATGCCAGAGGACTGGCCTGTCTGAATGGCAGAGTACATTTGCGCGATCTTGCCTTCACGAATCAGGTTTCGAATGGCCGGTGTTCCGATCATGATTTCGTGTGCTGCGATTCGCCCGCCTCCGACCTTCTTGAGAAGCGTCTGCGAGATAACCGCACGCAGCGATTCGGACAACATGGATCGAACCATTTCCTTTTCAGCAGCAGGAAACACGTCGACAATACGGTCGATGGTTTTTGCTGCCGAACTCGTGTGCAGCGTGCCAAATACAAGGTGCCCGGTTTCTGCGGCGGTTAGCGCCAGCCGAATAGTCTCAAGGTCACGTAGCTCGCCGACCAGGATCACATCCGGATCTTCGCGCAGGGCTGAACGCAACGCTTCGTTAAAGCCCAGCGTGTCGCGATGCACTTCGCGCTGATTAATCAGGCATTTCTTGGATTCGTGTACGAATTCGATGGGATCTTCAATCGTCAGGATATGGTCTGGCTTGTTATCGTTGATATAGTCAACCATCGCGGCGAGGGTTGTACTTTTGCCTGAACCAGTAGGTCCGGTTACCAGCACGATGCCCCTTGGATGCATGGAAACATCCTTGAATATCGAAGGAGCGCCCAGATCATCGAGCGACAGGATCTCTGAGGGAATGGTACGAAAAACCGCAGCCGAACCGCGATTCTGGTTAAAGGCGTTTACACGAAAACGAGCGAGCTTGGGGATTTCGAACGAGAAATCCGTTTCGAGGAATTCCTCGTAGTCCTTGCGTTGCTTGTCATTCATGATGTCGTACACCATGCTATTGACGTCTTTGTGGGTCAGCGCAGGCATGTTGACACGCTTGATGTCGCCATCAACACGAATCATCGGCGGCACACCGCCTGACAAGTGCAGGTCGGAGGCGTTGTTTTTTACCGTGAACGACAGTAACTGGGCAACGTCGACGGCCATATTTTTCCCTCATAGTGGACAGCCGGACTTACCATAACCCGGCTCAGAATTGAGCCTAGTATAGCGAAGCACCGGGAGCAAAACGTGATTGGAGTCACGGAAAACTTGCGAAAAATCCGAGATTTGCTGGCGAAAGCTGCTGTTGATGCGGGCCGGAGCGCCGAGACAGTGCAATTGCTGGCTGTTAGCAAGAAACAGCCTCTTTCAAGCATCATCGAGGCCGCCGCCGCCGGCCAGCGAGATTTTGGCGAAAATCAGGTCGCCGAGGGCATTGATAAGATCGCGACTCTCGGCGATGACAAGCTGGTATGGCATTTCATTGGCCATCTCCAGAGCAACAAAACCCGGGCGGTCGCGGAACATTTCGACTGGGTACACTCGGTCGACCGACTCAAGACCGCCCGACGCCTGTCCGACCAGCGGCCGGCAAGTCTTCCGCAGCTCAACGTGTGTATCCAGGTCAATGTCGACAACGAACCAGGCAAGTCCGGTGTCGCTGCCGACACCACGCTCGACGTCGCCAGGGAAATACTGGAACTGCCACGGCTCAGGTTGCGCGGCCTGATGTGCCTGCCGGCTATTCGCCACGACTTCGAGGGGCAGCGCGAGCCATTCCGTCAACTGCGCCGCCTTGCTGATCAGCTTGGTGCCAACGGAATATCGACTGATACTCTGAGCATGGGCATGAGTGCTGATTTTCGCGCCGCAATTTTTGAGGGCAGTACAATGGTGAGACTGGGAACAGCCATCTTCGGGGCCAGAGCAGAACAATGAGCAGTTACAAAGTGGGCTTTATTGGCGGCGGGAACATGGCTCGTGCGCTGGCCGGCGGCCTGGTATCGAGTGGCTATCCTCCGGACAACCTGATGATCGCTGACCCTGATCCTGAGCGCCGCGCCATGCTGACGCACGACCTGCCGGGCGTTGCATTGAGCGCGTCTAACGACGATGTCGCGAGCAGCGTCGACTGTCTCGTTCTTGCGGTAAAGCCACAGCTCATGCGCGACGTGTGCACAGGACTCGCAGGATCCGTCCAGGCAAAGAGACCCCTGGTAATTTCTGTTGCGGCCGGCACGCACAGTCGCGACATCGACAACTGGCTGGGCGCGGAGCTCGCCGTCGTCAGGGTTATGCCCAATCAACCAGCCCTGCTGCTCCAGGGTGCCTCGGGGTTGTACGCCAACGACCTGACAAGCAACGAACAACGCGACCGTGCGACCGAGATTATCTCCGCGGTGGGCAGCGTCGTGCACGTTCACGACGAGGACAGCATAGACGCCGTTACAGCGATCTCAGGTACCGGCCCCGCCTATTTTTATTTTCTGATCGATATGTTGATCCAGTCGGCCGAGCAGTTCGGACTCGACTCGCAAGCCGCGCACAAACTCGTCATGGATACGGCGAAGGGCTCAGCAGCGCTCGCTGCGGTCAGCGGTGAAACCATGGATGCCATGATCGAACACGTTCGTTCACCCGGGGGAACGACAGCGGCGGCATTCGACGTATTCGACAGTAAGAACGTCCGTGATATCTTTGCACAAGCGTTCACAGCCGCGAGAGATCGCGCTATCCAGTTGGCCGAGAGTTCCAGCGAATGAAACCCGCATTGATATTCATCATCAGCACCTTTGCGCAGCTCTTTCTGTTTGTCATGCTGTTGCGTTTCTGGCTGCCCCTTTTGCAGGCCGATTTTCGAAATCCGATTGCGCAGGGAATACTGCGTATAACATCACCGTTGATCGTTCCGGTCAGGCGCATCATTCCGCCGATAGGACGGCTTGACACGGCAACAGTCCTTATCGCGTTTGCACTACAGTACCTGACGATACTCGTCATACTCACGATCAGCGGAATCTCGGCGGCGATCCCTCAGATAGCACTAACAGCACTGGTTGATCTCTTATTGCTGACCTTGCAGTTATTCAAGTTTGCAATCTTTATCTACGTCATCCTGAGTTGGGTCGCTGCCGGTACTTACAATCCGGCATCGGCATTCATCGCGATGATCGTGCAGCCCGTATTGCGCCCGTTTCGCAACCTGATACCACCGATCGGCATGCTCGACCTATCAGCGCTTATTGCGATCATTGCATTGCATGCAGCAGGCATTTTTGTCGCCACGCTCAGGCCGCTTCCGATTTGACGCGCAAAATGGTCTATAGTCAGGGTATCGGGAGAGGGACAAGAATCATGACAATCAAAAAAATATTGATCACCCTGCCATTGCTCGGTCTTTTATCTGCCTGTGGCGGACCGGGCGAATCTGCGGCCGCGCCCGAAGCGCAGCCTGCTGGTGCAAGCAGTGAGACTATCGGCGACTATGTCGTGCATTTCAGTGCACAGACAACTGACCAGCTACCACCGGACGTCGCACGCGCCTATAACATCGTTCGCAGCAAGAACAGGGCTATGCTTAATGTGTCCGTTCTCAGGGCCTCGGACAATACGGCCGTCGAAGCCGACGTCACGGTCAAGGCCGTCAACCTCACGGGGCAACTCAAGAACATCACGATGCGACAGGTCGATGAACAGAATGCGATTTACTACATTGGTGAAGTCGCCGTTGCGAATCGGGAAACACTGATTTTCGATATTGGCGTGTCGCCGGAAGGCGCCGACTCGCCGTCAGATGTTCGCTTTAAGCGCCAGTTTTTTACAGACTAGGCCCGAACCGGCAAAAACCGCTTAAAAAGCCGTTAAAAAGGTCCGTTGGGCGCTTACGCGCTCGCATTACTTGTGCTATCGTCGCGCTGCATTTTACGCGGGCATAGCCCGTTTTTTTGGGCGCGGGCTCTGCCCGCTTTTGTTTTTTCAGGAGTCAGTTTTTCATGGCAGCGAATACCAAGAAGCCACCCACCAAATCAGAAATTTACGCAAAGATCGTTGAAGATACCGGCTTGACCCGCAAGGACGTAGCCGCAGTTTTCGATTCACTAAACGGTCAAATCAAAAAGAACCTGGGCGGTCGTGGCGCGCCGGGTGTGTTTTCGATCCCGGGCCTGCTCAAATTACGCGTCGTGAAGAAACCGGCACGTAAAGCACGTAAAGGCGTTAACCCCTTTACTGGCGAAGAGATGATGTTCAAGGCGAAGCCTGCATCGAAGGCAGTCAAGGCAACAACATTGAAAGCCCTCAAAGACATGGTCTGATCACTCACTGTGGTTGAGAAAAAGCCGGGCTTGTCCCGGCTTTTTTTTGTCAATTGTCGGCGATGAACGCCATGACTGCCTCCCGCAGTTCGTGCAGCCGGCCATGGAAGAAATGTTCGGCGCCCGGCACCACCAGCAACTCGGGCCCCGGATCCAGGCTGTCGACCCACTCGACGGTCTCGTCGATGTCGACCAGTTCGTCCTCATCGCCCTGGATAATGAGCCAGGGACACTGTGGCTGGGCGTCGAGATTTCCGGCAAATCTGTAGATCGCAGGGGCGACGGATATCAAGCCGTCAACATCACGGGCCAGCGCGGCGCGTACCGCGATCGCGGCGCCAAACGAAAAACCGGCAACCCACAGCGGCCCTTCCGCCTTCTGCTGCCGCATCCAGGCCATAGCCGCAAGCGCATCGTCGAGCTCGCCGACGCCATTGTCGTAAACCCCTTCACTGCCTTCTGTGCCCCGGAAGTTAAACCGCAAAACCGCAAAATTCGACCGCACGAAGGAACGCGCCAGCGTATGTGCCACCTTGTTGTGCATCGTTCCGCCATGTTGCGGGTGAGGATGGCAGACCACGGCGGCGCCATTGACCGCTGTATCGCCCGGGGATTCGAGAATCGCCTCGAGTGCGCCGGCCGGGCCGCGGATTGATATTTTCTGGGACTTTGGCAGTTTGTTCAGCATTGTTTCAAATAGACTCGATATTTTCCGGGACTGTGGCAATCTGTTCGCTATTGTTGCTAATAGAGTTGGCTTAAGTGGATGTTATTGCTGTAAAATTTCGGCATGAGTAAACATATCGATCTTGAAGCACGCTATTGTGCCCAGAATTACCACCCATTGCCCGTCGTATTGACCCGGGCCGAGGGCGCCTACGTCTGGGATGAGACCGGCAAGAAGTACCTCGACATGATGAGTGCCTACTCGGCTGTAAGCCATGGCCACGGCCATAAGCGCCTGGTCAAACTTGTTCAACAGCAGGTAGAGCGGCTCAGTATTGTCTCCCGTGCCTTTTACACCGATAAACTGGGGCTGTTTCTTGAGAAGGCCTGCACCTTGACCGGCCAGGACATGGCGCTGCCGATGAACACCGGTGCAGAAGCCGTCGAAACGGCGATCAAGGCAGCGCGCAAATGGGCGTATACCGTCAAGGGTGTCGAAAAGGACAAGGCGGAAATCATCGCCTGCACCGGCAATTTCCACGGTCGGACGACGACCATCGTGGCCATGTCCGGCGAGCCGCAATACAAGGAGGGCTTCGGGCCATTTCCTGCCGGTTTCCCGCTCGTTGAATACGGTAACATCGGCGCGCTGGAGGCAGCCATAAATGAAAACACGGCGGCATTTCTTGTAGAGCCGATTCAGGGTGAAGGCGGTATCGTCGTGCCACCGGAGGGTTACCTCAAGGCAGCAGCCGAATTATGCCGCAAGAACAACGTTCTGCTGATCGCCGATGAAATACAGACCGGGCTCGGCCGAACCGGCAAGATGCTCGCCTGCGAGCACGAGGATGTGCATCCCGACGGCCTGATTCTCGGCAAAGCACTTGGCGGCGGAATTCTACCGGTGTCGATGTTCCTCGCCCGTCGCGACGTCATGGGCGTCTTCACTCCAGGCGACCACGGCAGTACTTTTGGTGGCAACCCTCTGGCGGCAGCCGTCGGGTTCGAGGCACTGAGTATTCTCATTGAAGACGAACTGCCGCAGAAAAGCGCCGCGATGGGCGACTACCTGATGGGTAAACTCAAGGCGTTTGATACGCCATTGATCAAGGATATTCGAGGACGAGGCCTGTTTATCGGCATCGAAGTCGACCCCGCGCTATGCAGTGCACGCAAGATTTGCGAATCGCTCATGCAGCGCGGCCTGCTCAGCAAGGAAACACATGAAACCGTGGTCCGGCTCGCACCGCCACTTATCATCGGCCAGGAGGAGATCGATTGGGCAGTCGACCAGATTGCTGAAGTCCTGGGGGAAATCGACAAGCTGCGGTTGGCTTCTTAGGTACCGGGCATGCCAGAGATTACTGTCACCCATATCGTTGTTGTTGCCGGTGCGCTGATTATCGGCATCATTCTCGGGTGGATCGTGCGTGGTGGCCGCTCAAACGGCGAAAAAATGGCCATCAATAAGGGCTGGCAGGAGCAGCTCGAGGCACAACGCAATGAACACGAACGTCTGCTCGATCAGAACAAGAGCCTGATGGATCAAAACAGCCAGTACCAGGCATCAAACAAAGACGCGAAGATGCGTGCGAGTGAATTATCCGATGCGCTAAAGGAAGCATTTGAGCGTCGTGACGAGTTGCAGCGGGCGATGAAAGACATACGCGGTAATCTCGAATCAGCGGTCTCCGAGCGTGATCAGCTGCGCAGTAGCACTGCCGCGGATGAACTTTCTGAGGAACTCAAGAACAAAGATGCCAGGATTGAGAAACTCAATATCGAGTTAAAAAACTGGCAAGATCGCCTGCCGCCCCTGATCGAGCGTTACCAGCAACGCAACGCGGAGGCCGAAGCACTCGAAACGCAGCTGACCGATGCGCAGGAGCGAATTGCCGCTCTCGAAGGCATGGTCGGGTCGGATCAGACTCGCGTAGAGCCGGTTGACCCTGATGCGTTAACCGATGGAATGGACGCATCGAATGATCCAAATGACGACCAAAATCCGGATGAGACGATCATCGACAAGGTGGAAGAACTCGTCGAGGATGACATCGAGGAACTGCTTGAAGCCGAAGCCATTATCGACGACAGCGACGATGCAGACGAAGATCTTGAAACGCCCGATGACGTTGAGGATGTTGAGGATACGGCAGGCGCAAATTTGCACGACTTGCCACGCGACAACCTCAAGTTGATCAAGGGTGTTGGTCCTGCCATTGAAAAGACGCTTAACGAACTCGGCATCAAACGGTTTGATCAAATTGCCCAGATGAGCGAATACGACATCGACCGCGTCGCGCATCGCCTGAAGGGATTCCGCAGCCGCATCTACCGGGAAGACTGGATCGGCCAGGCACGAGACCTGCGCGACCAGAAGGTAAGCGGCCAGCAGCATTAAGCCCGTGCCACGGCGCAACGTTCAAGCCACGATCTCAATCCTGCTGCTCACCTGTGGCATATTTCTGTCTGCGAGCATCAATCGTGGCACCCCGGGCGACGCTGACCTGTCTTCGCCGCTATCAGCACTGGAAGGTGCCTGGTTCTCCATCACGACAGCACAAGACCGCCTGCTAATCAGCGGCACATCCACGTCCACGGTGCATGAGGCCGCGCTGATACAACTCGCGGCTGAGCACTTCGAAGGCTACGAATTGCAGACGCAGTTTCGTCCGGGCGTGCTCGTGGCCGAACACTGGGAAACCGCTGCCAATCGGTTGCTGCATACCATCGCCGCTTTGGGCTCAGCGGAAGCAGAAATGGACCAAAGATCAATAAGTATTCGAGGCGTTACATCCGACGTCGATGCATTTGCAGCCCGCGTCGAAATTCTGCGCAAGGAATTGCCGGAGAATGTTCAGCTCAATACGGACGTTCTCGTCGTCAGGTCGGCAGTATCCTTTGACGAGCTTTGTGAACGGGCCTTTCCCGAGGTCGTGCTGCAACCCGTGTCATTCAGGCAATCAAGCGCGGAAATTCGACGACGTTCGTTTGTCACTCTGGATCGCATAACGGACTTCGCTCGTGACTGCCAGGACATCACGATCGCAATTATCGGCCACACCGACGCGAGCGGTGACGAATCATGGAACCGGCAACTGAGCCGTGCTCGCGCACAGGCAGTCGCAGATCATATCGTGCAACGCGGCATCGATCCGCAGCGCCTGATCGTGAGCGGACTCGGCTCCTCGGCACCCGTCGCGGACAACTCGACGGCACATGGCCGCGAGCTGAATCGCCGCATCGAATTCGAGCTGCGCTAGCCCTACTGTGAGTCGTCGGGACCTTCGGCGCCGAACAACTCCACCTCGAATACCAGCGTCGCGCCCGGCGGAATCACGTTACCGGCGCCACGATCTCCGTAGCCCATTTCCGGCGCCAACGTCAGCTCGCGTTTTTCGCCGATAAGCATGCCGGCAACCCCCTGGTCCCAACCCTTGATGACCTGGTTCGCCCCCAGCGTAAACTGAAACTTCTGGCCGCGGTCCACGGAGCTATCAAACTTGTCACCGCGATTACCCTCGGCCGCTTCATCATACAACCAGCCCGTGTAGTGCACCTCGACATAGTCACCCGCCTCGGCTGCGCGGCCGTATCCGCCCTGCAGAATTTTCGCCGTAAGGCCCGGTGCTACTTCCAGGATTTCTACCTCGTTCGTGGTCTCTTCGGTCACGGCCTGCTCCTCAACGGTTTCTGCGACTTCGGTGGATTCAGCCGGCTCGCCGCTTTGCTGGCTGCACCCGACAATGCCGGCCAAGAGAATGACCGCGTAGACTGGATAACTGACTTTCATGAATAACCGCCTTCCTGTATGTAAAAAAATGTCACTCGGATTCCTTGAAGTCCAGGGACGCCGAATTGATGCAGTAGCGTAGGCCCGTCGGTTGCGGCCCATCTTCGAATACATGGCCGAGATGTGCTCCACATGAACTGCACACGACTTCCTGGCGCACCATGGCATGGCTTGCGTCGGTCACGGTCCTGACTGCCTCGCCTGCAAGCGGCAGCCAGAAACTTGGCCAACCCGAACCCGAATCATACTTGTGCGTCGAAGAGAACAGTTCCGCATCGCAGCAAACGCAGCGATACGTACCATCTTCCTTGTGGTCGACATACTTTCCCGTAAAGGCGCGCTCGGTGCCCCGATTCTGTGTGATCTCGTATTGCTCGTCCGTCAGCTTGACCTTGAGGTCGCTTACCGGCGCATTATCGTTACTCATGGCCCGTTTTAGCCCGAGGCCGCGTTTGAATCAAGTTCTACTAACAACGAGTTCATGCGCTTGACGTAGGCTGCAGGGTCATCGAGCTGTGAGCCTTCGGCGAGCAAGGCATGATCGAGCACTATGTGCGCCAGGGAATCGAATCGACTACTGTCCGTTTCCGCCGACAGGCGCTCGACCAGCGGGTGTTTGATGTTTATCTCAAGGATCGGCCTGGCTTCGGGGAGCTCCTGGCCGCTGGCCTCGAGCATCCGCCGCAGCTGCGGATTCAGCTCATTCTCCCCGGCGACCACGCAAGCCGGTGACGAGACCAGCCGCGTACTGACGTGCACGGCGTCGACGCGCTCCTCGAGCGCCTTGCTGACCCTTTCGAGCAAAGGCTTGTGTTCATCGTCCATTGCTTCTTGCTTGACGCTATTGTCACTCTCCGGCAGGTCCAGACCCTCTCGCGCAACATCAACGAGCGACTTGCCGTCGTATTCGGCTAATCCATCAACCACCCACGGATCAATTCTGTCGCTCAGCAACAGGACCTCGATACCCTTGTCCGCAAGTTGCTCAAGGTGCGGGCTTGACGCCGCAGTCGCGTGATTATCGGCGAGGATGTAATAGATCTTGTCCTGCCCCTCGGCACAGCGTCCGACATAGTCATCCAGAGACTGGTCCTGTTCGGCATTGCCCGTATGCGTGGTTGCAAACCGCAGCAACCTGGCAAGCTTGTCCTTATTCGCATGATCCTCAACCACGCCTTCCTTGAGGACCTGGCCAAACTCTCCCCAGAACTTTTTGTAGTCGTCCGCGGACTTGCTCATCATTTTCGTCAGCATGTCGATGACGCGGCGCGTCAACGCGGCGCGCATGGCGCTGAGTTCAGGGTTTTGTTGCAGAAGCTCTCGCGAGACATTGAGTGGCAAATCTGAGGAATCGACGACGCCTTTAACGAAGCGCAAGTACATCGGCAGGAATTGCTCCGCCTCATCCATGATGAACACGCGCTGCACATAGAGCTTCAGGCCACGCGGCGCTTCACGATTCCAAAGGTCAAAGGGCGCATTCGTCGGGATATACAACAGGCTCGTATACTCGCGCTTTCCTTCAACCCGGTTATGACTCCACGTCAGTGGATCGGCGAAATCATGTGACAGGTGTTTGTAAAATTCCTTGTACTCCTCGTCACTCAGGTCGCTTCGCGAGCGCGTCCACAGCGCGGTGGCCGCGTTGACAACCCTGGCACTGTCATCCTTGTCGGCCGAGCCGGACAGGGTGACCGGAAACGCAATGTGATCAGAATATTTCCGAATCAGGTTCTCGATTCTGGACGGCTCGGCGAATTCGGACTCCGTATCCTTGAGATGCAAGGTCACCGAGGTTCCGCGCTCCGCGCGCTCGATCATTTCTACGGTGAATTCACCCTCACCATCCGACTCCCATCGAACACCATCATTGGCAGCAAGACCTGCCCGACGCGACTCAACGACAACCTTTTCGGCCACGATAAAGGCCGAATAGAAGCCAACACCGAACTGACCAATCAGCTTTGCGTCCTTTTGCTCGTCGCCTGTCATTTGTTGCAGGAACTCGGCCGTTCCGGAGCGAGCAATAGTTCCGAGATGTTCAACGAGCTCATCTCGCGACATACCGATACCGTTGTCGCTGATTTTGATGGTGTTGTTGTCTTTGTCGGACTCTATGCGAATGGTGAGATCGGGGTCTTCGCTCAGCAACCCAGGCTCGGCCAGCGCCTCAAAGCGCAGTTTGTCGGCCGCATCCGAGGCATTTGAAATCAATTCCCTGAGGAAGATCTCTTTGTTGCTGTAAAGCGAATGGATCATCAGCTTCAGCAGCTGACGAACTTCGGTTTGGAAACCAAGGGTTTCCCGGCTTGTTGCGGTGCTCACGCAGTCGCTCCTTTCACATCTGCCTTCAAAGGCAGACACGATAGGGGCTAATCAGACTATTTCAAGTCGCGGCGAGGTGACTTTGTGATACAGCAGGGATACAAACAGCAATATGGCGGTTGCGAGTGCGATCGGTGGATGCGCAAGCGCAAGCAGAACTCCGGCCACCTGGAGCGCAACCGTCGTAAAAGTGACAATCACGGTAAGCATGAATTTTCGGATGCGCTCGCTGACCAGCCCGATCATCGAGATCAGGTCATCCAGATCATCCAGGAGTTGTGCGAGACGTTCCACAGCTAATCGCTAACGAACCACGGACAGCACGGGGCCGCCGCTTTTCGAGTCGCCTGACTCGGCATCGGTGTCGTCGAGCGCTGAGACATTTGACTGTTTCGCATGGGCGATTGCCCGATGAAACAGTTCCCAGCGTTGCCGTGATGACTCATCCTTGAGAAAAACCACTGGCGATTCAGCTTCCTTGCGCTTGTTTGACATACTCTTCTAATCGCAAATTAGGTGTCAGTAAGAGCGACTATAGATAGCTCGGCGTGGTACCTCCGTGAGGCAGATCACAGCTTGATTTAGAAGTTGTGAATTCCGCATTGCAATCACCAAAAACCAGACGCAGTACCGGTTCAAAACGGCGCTGTTTAGAGCTTTGGAAAGTGACATTCGTCACAGTCATTCGCTATTGCCAATAAGCAACAGCAACCAACAAAAAACGCCGGCAAAGCCGGCGTTGCATAAAACTGTGTTCGCGGTTAGGAAGCCTACTCGCCGTCATCGCCACCGTCAGGTTCCCAGTTTCGTTTCACCTGTTCCGACCAGCTGCGATAGCCTTTCCAGGTATAGAGCGCGGGGTCAATGCCAACGCGCCGACCACGGGGGGCAGGTGCTTTGGAAATCCATTGGCGGTATTGCTGCCAACCATCCGCGTCATTCGCGGCAGGTTCTGCAGGCCCTACAGACTTGTCTGATTCGTTACTCGACTCGCCATCCGTGCTGTAGTCGGCCAACCATCTGTGGTGTTTGCTATCCGGCATTACTATGCTCAGTAAATCCTTTGAACAGATGCTAGGTGTCGAGGAGCATAATTCACAGGAACTACATCACAGTGCAGACTGTGATTTTTCACATAATTTTCAAGATGTTATAAGGCTTCTTTACTTAATCAGCCGGGCGAGTGTGACTTTGAACGGGTTGACTTGACAATAAGCCGCAGAATTTTCCTATCGGACCCGATAGCAAGGAACGTAATCGCCCGCCGAAATCTTCATGCGCTTCTGCGCGACAAAGGCCTGCAGCAGGTCGTCGAGCAGGCTCATTATTTTCGCCGAGGCATTGATTTCGAAGGGCCCGTTTTTCTCAATCAGGCTCGCGGTATCTTCACGGACATTTCCGGAGACGATGCCGGAAAAGGCGCGACGCAGATTCGCAGCGAGAACGTGTTTTGGCAAATTCTCGTTGATTTCCAACTCGCCCATTGCCGCATGTGTCGATGGAAACGGGCGCTGAAATTCCTCATCAATCGCCAATCGCCAGTTAAAGTAGTAGGCATCGCCATGCTGCGTGCGAAATTCCTGGACGTCTTCGAGCCCGGCACGCATGGCGCGAGCAACCTCGCGTGGATCGTCGATGATTATCTTGTAACGGCGCTGTGCATCCTTGCCGAGTGTCGCAGCAACAAATGCATCGATTTGCCGGAAATAGGGCTCGGCGGAAGCTGGCCCGGTCATAATCATCGGCATAGGCTGGCCCTGATTGTCCGGGTGCATCAGTACACCGAGCAAATAGAGAATTTCCTCAGCTGTTCCAACACCGCCAGGAAAGACAACAATACCGTGGCCGACACGGACAAAGGCCTCCAGGCGTTTTTCCATGTCGGGCATGATCACGAGGGAATTCACGATCGGGTTGGGGGATTCCGCCGCAATAATGCCGGGCTCGCTAATTCCAACGTAACGACCGTCGCGAATACGCTGCTTCGCATGGCCGATCGTCGCGCCTTTCATCGGGCCTTTCATTGCCCCGGCACCGCAGCCGGTACAGACATTCAGTCCGCGCAGACCCAGCTGGTAACCCACGAGCTTGGTGTAGTCGTATTCGACCCGGCTGATCGCGTGACCTCCCCAGCACACTACGAGATTCACATTTGCCGGCAGCTGTAGCAATCCGGCATTACGGACAATGTGAAACACCGCGTCTGTAATGCCGTCTCCAGCCTGCAAGTCGAATCGACCACTATCGACAATGACGTTGCGCGTGTAGACGATGTCGCGAAGAACGGCGAACAGTAATTCACGAATACCACGAATCATCTTGCCGTCGACAAAGGCACCGCCCGGCGCGCTTTGTAACGATAACTTCAATCCGCGGTCCTGCTGGATGAACCCCAACTCAAAGTCTTCATACTGCTCAAGCATGGTGCGTGCATCGTCAACCTGACTGCCCGAGTTCATGACGGCCAGCATGCAGCGCCGCAGCAGGGTGTAGAGGCCGCCTTCGCCGCTGGAGCGCAGCTGATCAACCTCAAGCTGAGACATGACTTCGAGGCTGCCCTCAGGCCGCACCTCGGTGTTAACAGGTTGCAGGATCGTCAAGTCCCTCTCAATCAGGGTCGGATTTCAATGGGGGTATTTTCGGCGGTCATCAGCCAGATATCGATCATGTCGGAATTTGAGACCGCAATGCAGCCGTTGGTCCAGTCCTGAGTGCGGTAATACGCCTCGGACCGCGTCGGTGTATTCGGCTGACCATGAATCATGATGGCGCCACCCGGGTCGAGTCCTTTCGAGCGCGCCTCACGCATGTCCCTCCCATTTGGGTAGGAAACGTGAATCGATAGAAAAAACTCGCTGTTCGGATTGCGTATGTCGAGCAGATAGGTTCCTTCCGGGGTACGAAAGTCGCCTTCAAATTCTTTGTCCCCGGTCGGACGAATGCCGAGCGCAATATCAAATGTTCGAAACGCTTCACCATTTCTCACCAGGTGCAGTTTTCGATCCCCCTTTTCGACGACCACCCTGTCTGCGGTCGGAAAGACGCCAGCCTGCAACCCTCCCTGGGTCAGCAGGAGCAGCGAAATCAGTGCGATACTCAGTTTGCGCATGCAGCGAGGTTATCAAACCTTTGGTGACGGGAACATGTCGCAAATCACACGTTTTTGCCGGCAATCCAGCCAATCGCGAAGCCGATGCCACCCGCAACCATCGTATAAATTGGCAAAAACCGGAATAAACCTTCGGGATTTGTCGCGTCCGTGAACAGTCCATTGAGGTTCACCGAATAGGCGTAGTGAAGGTATGCGGAGAGCCCCAGTGCGGGTATTGCGTAGCCTGCAACACCGAGCGGCAGGCGAAAACCGGATCCGGTCCAGGTCCCGCCGCCGCGATACAGGGTAAACGCAGCAAGCAGCAGCACAATGACGGGCGGCACCAGGTTACGCAGGACGTATGGGCCGCCCTGCTGGACGTCATCAATCCAGAATCCAGCCGCGATGACGAGCAACAGCAGCGGCGCAAGTCGCACAAGAAAAAGGCGCAGCATGGTCTATCAGGTCGTGTCGACGCTGGTCAGCACGGGAAAGCGCACGGTTGTCCCCGGCCGTATACTGTGGAGATCGACTTCCGGGTTGTACTGCCGGAACAGCCAGATCGGCACATCGTACTCACGCAGCGCAAGCACCCAGATCGATTCACCACGAGCAATGACGTGTTCGGTTACGCCTGAGATGATGTTCTCGCGAAAGAATGCGTCCTGCTGCGCGCGATGGAATGCAACGCGCTTGTCCTCGAAAGCCTGCAAGTCGACAGCGCGGAAATCGAGTTTGATACGCTGACCAACGTCAACAGGTGTGCGAAAAGACAGGCCGTTGATGTCGCGCAAACGTTGCGTCCGTATGCCTAGCCAGTCGGCATAGTGGCCCAGCGTCTCGAGCGGGTGAACCTCGATAGACCGGTCACTTGCAACGCTGTAATCGCTCGGGTCGGACAACAGGGTAGTCTGAATCGTGCCAAGCAAGCTCGCAGCGAGATCGCTGCCAGCCATCGCTCCTGGTGTTTGCTCTGATACTGTTTCGAGAGCCTCTATCGCCGGCGCATCCGCACTGACGACGGCGGCCGCCACCACGGGTGTTGGCGGCGAAACGACCGGAGCCGGTCCGGCGGCGGGCAAGCGCAGTTGCTGGCCAGCTCGAATGCGATTCGAGCTGTTCAGGTTGTTGAGAGTCATGAGCGTGGACACGCTCGTCTTATACGTCTGGGCGATTTGCGACAAAGTGTCGCCGCGCGCGATCGTGTGGAACAGGTCTGGCAGCTGTGAAGATTGCCAGGTATCTGTGCCGATGCCGGCGAGCAGCGTGTCCACAGGGGAATCGAGCAGGTCCGTCGGCAGGCGGACCTGCAGGCCCTTCGGCAAGTGCTTGCTGCCTTGCCATACGGTGGACTGCAATGCCGGATTGTGCGCCGCGAGTTGCCGCTCAGACACCTTAAGAGCCTTGCTGAGATCCGCCGCCGAAATATAAGCGTCAAGCTCAAACGTTGCGAAGTCGGTCGGTTTGTCCAGGGTATGGCCAGGGAAGTAGGTGTCGGCATTCTGGTCGACGTGCCGTGCAGCAAGAAATGCGACGTAGAAGTTGCGCGACGCAAAACCGAATGTTCTGCCGTTGTATTTTCTCAGAATATCGACATACGCGTCGTCCCCGAACTCTCGCATCGCACGGCGCGCGCCCGATAATCCATGATTGTATGCCGTGATCGCCATCGGCCAGTTACCGGTGATGGAGTAGTTATAGGCGAGCAACTTTCCTGCGGCTCGGGATGCTGTGAACGGGTCATTACGCTCATCAATGACGTGATCGATGCGCATGAATCGCCGCCCGGTACTGCGCGTGAATTGCCAGATACCGGATGCGCCGACATGTGAACGCGCGTCGGGATTGTATGAGGACTCGACGTGCGGCAGTGCAGCCAGATCGATGGGTACACCCAGGGCGCGAAACTCATTCTCTATATAGTCACGCCATTGGCCCGATCGCTCGAGTCCTTCGAGAAAGCGGTCCCTGAGTCCCTGTTGGTAGCGGATTTGTGACACCGCAGCGCTCAGCGTCGCGTTGCTCACGTCGGCTGGCCACAACGCCAGCACGCGCGCCTCTTCATCACTGAGATTGGCGCGCTTACCTTTGGCAAGTTCTCTCAAGACCGCCTGCAGCGACTCGCGCCGCTTCGCGACGAGTCGTTGCCGTGTACGCCTGTCGACGTTCGCCGGCAGGTCGATGTGCTCGTAGACGACCCCAAGATTGCGGCTATCGTGCAGCACACCTTGTGCGGTCGTGTAATGGCTGAAAATATCAACCCAGAAGTCGACATCGCGCTGCAATTCGACCGGAATCGGGAACAGCTCCTGCGCCTGCAGGGGTGCGCCCATGAACAGCAGGAGAAACACATAAATTCGACTTTTTCTTGTCATTCGGATCAATTCAAGTTTCAATCGTAAATTCTTGATTAGTTCACAGAAAAATGAAGCTTAACAAGCTATTTTGCAAAATGGATCACGCTCGCGCACTTACCATAATCTTTCTGGCGTTTTGCGCCGGTTCCGCCCTCGCCAGCGAGGTCTCCGTCGACCCCGGTGATAACGGCGCCGATGTTGTCGTAGATACGACCGAAGATACCGATTCGCGTTCCAGCGAAGTCGCCGTGGCCGTGGAACACCTGGTGGATCCCGCCCCAAAACTGTCCGATCTGCCCGCTATTCCACTGGCAGATGCCGTAACTGCGGCAGGTGGTGCGGCGTCTACTGTCACAATTCTTGGCACTGATGTAGAGCCAGGCACTGCACATCGATTATCCTGGTCTGCCACCGAACTTTTTGAAGGTGTGCCTGTTTCGACGCCGGTTCTTGTCGTGAATGGTGCTCTACCGGGCCCAACACTTTGCCTTTCGGCCGCCGTGCACGGTGATGAACTCAACGGCATCGAGATGGTGCGTCGCGTCATGCACGACCTCGACCCGACGAAGTTGTCCGGCGCAGTCATCGGAATTCCCATCGTTAATGTCCAGGGTTTCCGGCGCGGGTCACGTTATCTTCCCGACAGACGCGATCTGAACCGCTATTTCCCGGGTAACCCGAACGGCAGCGCTGCCGCCCGCATTGCGGACTCCTTTTTTACGAACGTCGTGTCGCAGTGCGATGCGCTCGTCGACTTGCACACCGGTTCCTTCGAACGCGCCAACCTGCCGCAGATTCGCGCAGACCTGCGCAATCCGGACGTCATGACCCTGACGCAGGGTTTCGGCTCGATGGTCATCCTGCACAGCGCGCCCGCCATCGGCACCTTGCGCTATGCCGCCACGCGCGCCGGTATACCTGCGGTAACGCTCGAAGCCGGAGGTCCGTCGCAGCTCGAACTCAATGAAGTCAATCTCGGTGTAAAAGGCATTGAAACGCTCGTCAACACGTTGGGCATGGTCAAGAAGCGACGCATGTGGGGTGAACCTGAGCCCGTCTATTACCGTTCATCCTGGGTGCGCGCCGACAACGGCGGCATCCTGCTCGCGGATGTCAGCCTTGGCAGTACAGTGCGCAAAGGCGACCTGCTTGGCACGATTACCGATCCGATGAATAATGCCCGCACTGAACTGCGCTCACCGTATTCCGGCCGCATCATCGGCATGGCGCGCAACCAGGTCGTCATGCCGGGCTTCGCCGCATTCCATGTCGGTATACAGACGGACGAGACACCGATCGACGAGATACCGGATCCATCCCTCAGCCACGACACGGACGCAAGCGGCGACTATGTCGACGGAATGTCCGAATAAGCTTAAGCTTCAGCAGCAATGGCTGCGACCCGTAAACCTCTCTATCGCTATATCGCACCGTCGACCTGGCCGACCTGGCTCGGTCTGGGGTTGTTGCGCATTGTCTGCTGGCTGCCGCATTCCGTCGCAATGGCTTGCGGGCGCGTACTTGGCCGCTTCGCTCATGCTGTTAGCGCCGAACGCCGCGCGATTGTGCGGCGCAATATCGAACTGTGTTTTCCGGAATTCACGATAGAGCAGCGCAACGACCTGGCACGAGAACACTTCCTGGCGCTCGGTATGTCGATGATCGAAATGGGACTGGGCCGCTGGGCATCGGACGAACACCTGCTATCGATGACAACACTCGAGGGAGTGAATCATGTTCTGGATGCAGTCAATGACGGTAAGGGCGTTATTTTGCTCAGTGCCCATTTCACAACGCTGGAAATCAGCGGTCGCGTAGTTACTCTCAACGTCCCTCCGTACGATGCCGTGTATCGTAAAAACCGCAAGGAATTCATGACTGAATTGCTGCGTACCGGGCGGGAGCGCTCCGCGGCGAACACGATCGAGAAACGCGATATCAAGAAGATGGTGCGCAGCCTGCGCGATGGCCGCATCGTCTGGTATGCACCGGACCAGAGTTACAATCGCAAAGGTTCAGAGGTAATCAAGTTCTTCGGTGTGCCATCGATGCACACCACGGCGACATCGACGCTTGCCCGTCTGGGCAACGCCGTAGTGGTTCCGTATTTCCCACGACGGCTCGAGAACGGCCGTTATCAATTGACAATGCTGCCACCCATCGAGGATTTTCCAAGTGACGACCCGGTCGCCGATACCGAAAAGTATGTGAAAATACTCGAGGAGCGCATTCGCCTGTGTCCGGAGCAGTATTTCTGGGTACACCGCAAATTCAAGAACCTGCCTGAGCCTTACCCCGACTACTACGCCGATCTCGATGCGTCGAAGTAACCTTCCAGAAACTGCTCCCAGTTCTTCTGCCTGAAATGCAGCTTGGGGTTCAACGAAACCACTTTGTGCAGCGAGCGGTGCAGCCGGCTCAGGGTCTTTTGCTGCCAGGGCCCTGGCGGAAGTAGCTGACCGCGATCGAAGTCGAGCATCCAGAGGTCACCATCGCTATCGATTTGCAGGTTGTAGGCATTCATGTCGGCGTGATAAACGCCCTTGCCGTGAAAGTCCTGTACGGCCGCACCGAGCGATTGCCAGAACTCCGGCGGCGGCCTGTCTTCTATGTAGCCGGACAACGACACGACGTTGGGAATACGTACCGTGATGATATCAGCCGTATACAGTGGCCCCCGCCGGCAATACCGTGCAGCTGCGGGCCGCGGCACGCGCAGGCCGCTATCCGCCATTTTCGCCAGCATGCGCCATTCCGCAAACGGCCGGCTCTGGTCTTCACCCACCCAGAAATAGGCATCACGGACAATCTTGCCGATCAGCCCGCCGCGCATGTAATGCCGCAATACAAATTGCCGCGGCACGTTGCCGACGAACATCGTATTGCCGCGCCCTGCGGCACGTAGTGCCCCGCACACCGGCTCGGCGTGCAGCCAGCCTGATGCCGCGAAGCGCTCCTCGCCGATTTCGCGTATGACCTGGCGGTCATAGAGTATTGCGCCATTGCTTGTTTTTTCGACAGTTTCCGTCATTTTCCTGATTTTCGAGTCTTTTTCGTTTTTTTTCGCCTACTTTATGAGATTTCTTGGTCTTATTGACAGTGTGATCAGGCTATTAATTGCACGACTCTCAAAATAGTCCCAATCCTAAGCTTTTATCAACATATCGACGATATTAATAACCTTTTCGGTTTTTTTCGGTCATTTTTTTGGAAACCCTACATCAAAACCTTGTGCTACTATGATTGTCGAAAGCCAGAATTCCGATCACCGAGACAGGCTTCGCTGGCATAATTTTGCATTTTTAAGATTTTAAAGGACGTTCGTAATATATCGAATCCTTTTTGCGTCATTTATAAATTTTTCGGGCGGTGCTCCGCAAATCGTAGAGCGAACAACATAGAACCCAATTTAGTGTTTTTCCGGTTTTTAGCGGTATTTTTTCCGCCATTTGAAGGAGATCACCCTTCTTCGTCACCGAAACGATACTGGGCACCACAATAGGGGCATTTGGCCTCGCCCGTCTCCTCGATCGGCAGAAACACCTTGGGGTGCGAATTCCACAAGTACATGCCCGGCATCGGGCATGAGAGTGGCAAATCCTGCGGCCGCACCTGGTAGCGGTGCTGGGCATTGGCGGGGATAAGGTCCTGCTCGACGGTGCCTGCTCTCTGGGTCACGCTGATTCCTGATGTTGCCTGTGCAATGGATGGATTATAGGACCTCTGCCCACAAGTCTTCTACAAAGCGTCTCTCCCCGAGAAACTCGGCCTGACCGACGAGCGGCTTTTTATCGTCGAGAGAGAGGTGGTGCAGGCGCAGTCGATAGGCTTTGTAAATATCCTGCAATCGCTTTGCTACGTCCGCCGTGATGCAGTTGCTCTCTGCAAGCGCATCCAGTTGCCGGATATTGTCGGTGTAGAAATAGACCGACGCATTAGTCGCTGCATTCGACAGCACGAGGTATTGCACGATGAACTCGATATCACCGATGCCACCGATGCCCTGCTTCAGATCGAAGACCTGTTCATTACTCTTGTCGAGTTTCTTGCGCATGCGTCCGCGCATATCGACAACGTCATCGCGTAGCGTGTCCTGTCGCACCCTCGACGACAGCGTATCGGCGCGAATCCGGACGAAACTTTCCGCAATGCGTTCACTCCCGGCGACCGGCCGGGCGCGCAGCAACGCCTGGTGTTCCCAGGTCCAGGCATTCTCTTCCTGGTAATGTTCGAATGCGTCGACGCTACTAACCATCACACCGGACTGGCCATCCGGTCGCAACCGCGTGTCTACCTCGTAGAGCATGCCGGACCCGGTCTGCGCCGTCAGGAAATGGGACAGTCGGCGCACCAGGCGCGTATAGAACATCGTGTTATCGAGGGGCCTGGGTCCGTTGGTTATGCGCTCGGTCCCGGCTGCGTCGTGCAAAAAGACCAGGTCCAGATCGGAGCCATAAGACATCTCCAGCCCACCAAGTTTGCCGTAAGCAATGATGGCGAATCCGGCCTGCCTGCGCTCGCCGTCGATCACATACTCAGGGACGCCGTGCTTGTCCGTTAGATCGCGCCATGCGATATGCAACGTGCATTTCAATACAGCCTCAGCGAGCCACGTCAGGCTGTCGCTGACCTTCATGATGGGCAGGTTACCCGCAACGTCGGCAATCGCCACGCGGAACATATTGGCACGCTGAAACTGGCCGAGGGCGGCCATCTGCGCCTCGCTGTCATCGGCAGGACATTCACCAAGGCGATCGCGCAGTTCCGCATCGAGCTCCATGGGCGTCAGCGGCGAGGAATGAATACTGGGATCCAGCAACTCATCGAGGAGCACCGGGTAACGAGCGATTTCGTCGGCGATATAGGCGCTACGCTCACACAGTTCGACCAGCCGCGCGAGCACCTGCGCATTTTCGTTGAGCAGGGCAATGTAGGCGCTGCGTCGCACGACTTTCTCGACAAGTGCCAACACCCTGACAAGCGTCGTTACAGGCTCGGTGCTCTCCCGGATGCGTGCCAGGAGCTCCGGTATGAAGATTTGCAGGCGTTTTCTTGCAACCGCATCAATTTGTTGAGTGGCAGGCGCGTGCGCGAACTCGGTGATCGTTGCTGCAATTTCATCGGCGTGCGCAAACCCATCCTGCTCAAGATATTCAGCCCAGGCCGACGCCTCAGCACCGCTCTTCCAAAGATCAGCGAGCCGCTGCACAGGCTTCTCATCCGACTCGTCGTTATTGCGAAACGCGATCGCCTCAAACTCGTTGGTCACACGATTGCGGTAATTGTCCAACTCAACCCGCAAGTCCTCCCAGTTCGAATGACCCATTGCCATGCACAGTCGGGCCTGGTCGATATCTGCTGACGGCAGATCATGGGTTTGCTGGTCACGAATGGCCTGTATGAAGTTCTCGACACGCCGCAGATAGCAGTAGGCCTCGGCCAGCGCATCGGCATCAGCCGCCTCCAGCCCGTGTCGACCGACAAGCTTGGGCAGGACACGCTGTAGCTGTCGATCCTGCAATTCGCGCCGTGCGCCGCCCCGAACCAGTTGCAACGACTGGACGATGAACTCGATTTCGCGAATTCCACCGGGCCCGAGTTTGACGTTGTCGGCCATTTCGCGTTTCTGCACTTCAACCGCAACCAGTCCATGCATGTCGCGCAGTGACTCGAAGACACCGAAGTCGAGATAGCGCCGGTATACAAACGGCGTAATCAGATCGTCCTGCAGGCTGCTGGCAACGGCGGCCGGCGGTGCCGGACCGACGATGCGCGCTTTCACGTAGGCATAGCGCTCCCAATCTCTGCCATGTTGCGGCAGGTAGGATTCGAGCGCCGAGAAACTTGTCACTGGAGGACCGCTGTCCCCAAAGGGTCGCAAACGAGTGTCGATACGAAATGCGAAGCCGTCAGCCGTTATCTCATCGAGCAAAGCAACAATGTGGCGCGAGGCACGTGTGAAATATTCCTGCGCGCTCAGGCGCTTCGGGCCGTCGCTTTCCTTACCTTCGGGATACAGGAAGATCAGGTCGATGTCAGACGAGAAATTGAGCTCCCTGCCGCCGAGCTTGCCCATGCCAAGAATGACAAGGGATACTGGTTCACCATTCGAGTCACGCACGACACCGAAACGCTCGAACAGGGACCGCTCCGCGAAGCCGGCTGCCGCATCGAGAAACCTGTCCGCGAGGTCGGAGAGCGCTGTGAGAGTTTCGCCAAGCGTCGCGATACCTGCCATCTCGCGCCACAATATCTGCAGCATCCAGCGCTGACGGAAACGGCGAATGCGCTCTTTTGCCTCATCGATATCCTCGATGCTATTTCGCACCTCGTCGACGAGGCGGCCAAGCTCTGCTCTGTCAGGGACACTATCCAGTGCTGCGTGGCAGGCGACGAACCAGGGCCACTCTTTCAGCAATACCGACGCAGCGAATTCGCTGCAGCCGACGAGCCTGGCGATCCGCTGTATCGTGTCACCAGGCAGTTCGACATCCCCATGTGTCGAAGCCAGTCGCTCGAACCAGCGCGCCACGCTATCACGGAGCTCAACCGGGATGGCCTTGATGGCGTTGATGATTGACGGATGCTGCATGCAGGTCCTTTCTGCTTTTGCGCAATGCATCCACTATAAAGAGAGGACCCGTATTGGACCAGTCGTGAGCGGTGGCTGCCTCAGGCGGTCGAGGTCTCTTTTGGATTGGCCAGGCTGGCCAGCACTTCGTCGAGGGGTGCCGGCATGCCAACGGCATGGCCCTGGGCGAAGTCGACCCCGAGCTCGGCGATTAATTTGCAGGTTGCCTCGCACTCGACATACTCAGCAACGGTTTCGAGCTCCATGACCTTGGCAACCTGCGTAATTGCCGCGACCATCGATTCGGAGATGCGATTTTCGGTGATGTCGCGGATAAAACTGCCATCAATCTTCAGCGAGTCGACCTGGAAGTTTTTCAGGTAGGCGAAGGAGCTCAGGCCGGCGCCGAAGTCATCAAGCGCAATACTGCAGCCACGCTCTCGCAATGCGTCGATAAAGGACTGCGCCTTGTCGAGATTCGACACAGCAGCAGATTCGGTAATCTCAAAGCAAAGCGCTTTCGGTGGCAATCCATTTTCATTGAGCTCTTCGTCGATAAACTCGAGAATGTCGTCGTCGCTCAAGGACTGCCCGGACAGGTTGATCGAGAAGATCGCATCATGGTCATCGACAATCTTCGAATTCTCGGCGAGTCGCGCAAGTGTCGATGATGTCACCCAACGATCAATCTGCGGCATGAGCTTGTAGCGCTCGGCGGCCGAGAAGAACGCGCTGGTCGGAATTGTCTCGCCGTCGGTATCTCGCATGCGTAGCAAAATCTCAAACCGCGGCCGCGTGTCGTTGTCCTTTAGACTCACGATCGGCTGAGCCAACAGTTCGAATTCATCGCCATCCAGCGCCTGTTGGATCTGTGATACCAGCTGCATGTCATCGTGGCGACGTATGATGCTCAGGTTCTGGTCATCGTAGACCTCGATACGATCACGGCCATGGTCCTTCGCGGCCTCACACGCCATGCGTGCCGTCGTCAGCGCACGACCGACGTCGGTAGTCCGCGAACTAAATTCGGCGATACCGATACTCATTGTGATCTGCAGCGATTTGTCGCCTTCGAGGTAACGGAGTGACTGCCCGTTTTTGCGAATCGTCTGCGCAAGTTCCATCGCGCCAGGACAATCCGCGTGCGTGAGTAGAATGCAGAAATCGTCGCCTGTCAGCCGAGACACGACTGCTTTACGTGACAGATCATCTTCGAGCAGACGTGCAAAACGAACGATGACTTCGTCACCCGCCTCATGACCGAACGTGTCGTTCACGAGTTGCAGGTTATCAAGGTCAAAGTATATGAGTTGGTGGGCGTCCTCCGGGCTTGCAAGCGACTTGGAGGATTCATGCAGCTGCGCCTCAAACCCGGCGCGGTTCATGAGCCCGGTCATTGCATCGAAAGACTGCTCGATCACATACTCGACTTTGCGCACGATGTGCGACATGAAGCGGCGTTCCGACTTGCTGAACTCACCGCCGTTGACACGCCCCAGTTGCGCCATGACACCTTCCAGGTTGCCATGCTTGTCGAGAAGCGGACTCAACAAAGTCTGAAAACCTTTCTCTGGCGTGCCGTCGTCGCCTTCGATACCTGGAATTTCAAAAACAGCGGGCCAGCGTTTGCCTTCCAGCTTCGGCATCATGTGATCGATCAGGTAACGATCGAGTACCTTGCGATTAACGTTTTTCCAGCTCGAGTGCGTAGCGCTAATGCGTATGCGTTTGCCGGGAATAAGAAGAACGCTGTAGGCGATGCCGAGAAAGCGGCCGCTTTGGCCAACAAGCTGTGCAAGTCCGGCATGACTTCGGGACGTGCCGTGTATTTTCTCGTCAACCTCATAGACGAGCGTGAGCTCTTTCTCGGCTTCCTCGGTACGTCGCGCCGCATCTTCGAGTTGCCGACCCACGGTCAGGCTCTCGCCAATCAGATCGACAGCAGGCCGTAGAATCCTGGCGAGCATTTTAGGGTTGAACGCTGATGACTTGCCTGCATTGCGCGAAAAGACTGCCACGAGCAGGCCAAGCCTGCCGCCCTGTTCATCGCCGACTTCCAATACCAGCAAGGTACGACCCGACGTCATTGTCCGCCGTAAGTGGCCAGCATCCTTTGCTGCTTCCCGGATGACCTCGTCTGGAAGGTCCGTGACGAAGTTGTCTATCTCGTAATCGTCGGCACCATCCGAGCTCCAGATACACTGCCGTTCCGAATCGTAGAAACAGAAGCACTGGGCGCGCGGCACGAGCGAGTGCAAAAGACCCTTGGCCTTGCCAATATTCTTTCGTGTTTGCAGGTTGTGCAGGTCGGCGGGCAACGCTCGCTCCATATCCATTGGCATGCGCCTGGATACCTACGATGCCAGCACCGTGCCGACCTGACTGTGACAAGAGTCTCAGGCGCAACCGTTTCCATAGAGAAAATCGGACATTTGGGCAATAATCTCAGGATCTACTGTGCTTCCAGCCAGTCATCGTCAGATCCGTCATTGACGCCCTCAAACAACGGCGTCGACAGGTAACGCTCGCCGGTGTCAGGCAGCATCGCCAGGATGACCGTGCCCTCCGGCGCATCCGCGGCCACATCGAGCGCCGTCGCAAGCGTCGCGCCCGCAGAGATCCCGGTGAAGATCCCTTCCTTGTGTGCCAACTCTCGTGATACCTCGATGGCGCGGTCGTCCCCGATAGAACGCAACTCATCGAAAACCTCGCGATCGAGAACGTCGGGAATAAAGTCCGGTGTCCAGCCCTGGATCTTGTGCGGCGCCCATTCGTTACCCGCGAGCAATGTCGCTCCAGCGGGCTCTGTCGCCACGATGGTCAGGTCAGGCCTGGCTACCTTGAGCGTTCTGCCCGCGCCGCTCATCGTGCCGCCAGTACCATAACCCGTAACCCAATAGTCGAGACGACGCCCGGCGAAATCTGTGAGAATTTCAGGCCCGGTTGTGTTCGCGTGGTAATTCGGGTTTGCCGGGTTTTCAAACTGGCGCGCAAGAAACCAACCGTGCTTCGCAGCAAGCTCTTCGGCTTTCTTAACCATGCCGGTGCCTCTTTCGGCTGCCGGTGTCAGGATTACCTTGGCACCGAGACCACGCATGACCTGCCGCCGCTCGACCGAAAACGAATCGGCCATCGTCGCGACAAACTGGTGCCCTTTGGCAGCACATACCATGGCGAGCGCAATGCCGGTGTTGCCAGAGGTCGCTTCAATTACGGTTTGCCCGGGCGCAAGCGTGCCCCTTTGCTCAGCGTCGTTGATGATTGCGAACGCCAGCCTGTCTTTGACAGACGCCATGGGATTAAACGACTCGACCTTCACGTAGATGTCCACGTGGTCAGGCCCCATACGATTGAGGCGCACTATAGGCGTGTTGCCGATTGTTTCAAGAATGTTGTTGTAGATCATTGTCACGTCCCCCTTCACGTGCACATGTTGGTGCCACAGGCTACCACGAACGATGCCGCGGACAAGAGAGGCCCCCAACCAAAGCGGCATTTCATGCATCTAAGAAGAGAGGTGGGGGAAATCATCGAAGTTATGAGCATCGCCACTGTCTGGCGACATAACCATGTGTTATATGTAGTCGATTAATTTTGGCTGCCAGTGAAACGAACCGACCGTGTGACGGTCACATATGAAGAAGCAACGACGCAACATTCAGAATGAAGCTACAACAACTGAAATATTTGCTTGCGATCGTCGACAACGGGCTGAACATCACTGCAGCTGCTGAAAGGCTGTATACGTCCCAGCCGGGGGTGAGCAAACAACTAAAGCTGCTCGAGGAAGAACTCGGGCTACAGCTTTTTGTGCGCAAGGGAAAGAGCCTCGGAAGCGTCACGGCCGCAGGCGAGCAGGTCATCGGTCGCGCCCGAATGATCATGCAGGAAGTCGAGAATATTCGCAGCCTCGCGTCTGATTATTACCACGAGGAAGAGGGCACGCTGTCAATTGCAACCACCCATACGCAGGCTCGTTACGTGCTTCCCGATGTCATACGTGAATTTCGTAATCGTTACCCGCACGTCAGCCTGAATCTGCACCAGGGAACCTCGGAACAGATTGCCGACATGGTTGAGGCGAATGAAATTGATTTTGCAGTTGCCACCGGTTCACATGATTTGTTCGGTGACCTGCTGCTTGTTCCCAGCTACCACTGGGATCGCAAGATTATCGTTCCGAAAGACCACGAACTCGCAGCGCTCGATCGTAAACTAACCCTTGAAGACCTGGCCAAATACCCGCTCGTTACTTACGTCTTCAGCTTTGGCGGCCAGTCGTCACTGAAGCGCGCGTTTGCTGATCGTGGCCTCGAGCCTGACGTAGTCTTCACGGCCAGGGACGCAGACGTCATCAAAACTTATGTGCGAATGGGACTCGGTGTCGGAATCGTCGCCAGCATGGCCGAAGATTGTGACGACAACAAAGATCTCGCCGCACTCGATGCAGAAGGACTTT
>Ga0316201_10000034_pt1 | contig 50928 bp, 49 predicted proteins | sample CS6wburrow_MG_FD_204516 | JGI IMG/M metagenome (GOLD analysis project Ga0316201, IMG submission 204516) | Coastal sediment microbial communities from Delaware Bay, Delaware, United States - CS-6 worm burrow | ecosystem: Environmental > Aquatic > Marine > Coastal > Sediment | place: USA...
TCTTGAAGTTTACCGGTGCTGTAAACTTCGCCGGATGCCCGGCGATGTCTGTGCCATCTGCATGGGACACGACAGCCGGCTTACCGATGGGCATGCATTTGATCGCGGCACGCGGCAATGACCGGATGTTGTACGAACTCGCCTACGAACTTGAAGAAGCGCGGCCATGGCGAAACAAGTGGGCGCCACACTCACTCAAGTACGTTTAGATAATGGTGGCCAGGGGCGGATCAGTTCGCGAAGCGAACTAAGACGGCGAAGCCGCCCGAAGGGCGAGAATCGACATCCAGTCGATGCGAGTCAATCGAACGTGGTTCTCGGCTACTGGCCGCAGATACGAAAACGCCCCTTCACGGGGCGTTTTTGGTATCTGGTGGCCAGGGGCGGAATCGAACCACCGACACGCGGATTTTCAGTCCGCTGCTCTACCAACTGAGCTACCTGGCCATTCAGGGTCGCCCGCGGTAACGGGCTCCTACGAAGAGCGGGGTATTAGACCGATACCCGGCCAGACAGTCAAGCCGGGCGAACCCCTGTATCTACCCTGAAATACGGGTAATCCAGGCCTCTCGCTGCAAGCGGCGTATTTGCGTCAGGATCCAGCGCTGGCGTTCAAGGACGTAATCCGACGGATCGTTAACACGCAGCTGGCTCGGATTGGGCAACACCGCTGCCAGCAGTGCCGCCTGCGCATCGCTCAGGCGGCCCGGTGATGTACCAAAGTAGTAGCGGCTGGCGGCGCCAACACCGTAAATGCCTGGCCCGAATTCGGCGATATTGAGGTAAATCTCCAGGATGCGCCGCTTGGGCAGGCAGGCCTCTGCGAAGACGGTCAGCCATGCCTCCAACCCCTTGCGCCCGAAACTGCGACCTCGCCACAGGAACAGGTTCTTGGTCGTCTGCTGTGAGATGGTCGAGGCGCCACGCAGGTAGCCGCGTTCGTGCTGCTCCTTAACGGCCTTTTGAATGGCACCGACGTCGACACCGAAGTGATCGGCGAAGCGCTGGTCTTCCGATGCGACCACAGCCAGTTTCGCCGCATTCCCGATGTCCTGCCATTCCACCCATTCGTGCGGCACCGGGCGCCGGGTTTCATCCTGCATCATGAAGGCTGTGGTCACCGGGTTCAGCCAGCGCAGCGGCAGCACCAAGAGCAGGCTGAATGCGACGATGCCGAGCAGCATGAACGAGCAGGCACGGAGCCCGCGCCTTAAGCGAGATTTGGGTTTCTTCGCGCGCGCCATGGCGGCGCATTGTCGCCTTGCCTGGCGATTTTGCCAACACTACATATCGATCGCTTCCGCAATCTCGATCGAGCCACCGACACTGAGGATCGGGCAGCCACGGGCTTTACTAATGGCATCGTCCAGATCGCTGGCCTCGATAAGGCTGTAGCCGCTCGCGGGATTGGCCCCGCCATTATTCACCACAGAACCATCACTATTGACTGTGCTGGACATCCCGACCGGATTACCGCCGTCAATGACAGCGGCCCCCATCGAACCAAACCAGCTGCCCCAGGCGTCCAGTGACTCGGCCAACTCCGCTTCTGATTCGGCATTTTTGCCGCCGTGGTACACAAATAAGTACTTCGCCATGTTGCTCTCCTCATCAGTTTTCTATCGTGAAGTAGAGACTACACACATTGTATTGACTATTAATTGGCGATTTCTGCTCTTTTTCGGCAACATAACTGTGTAAACTGCACAGTATTGTGAATTTGCACAGTAAAGCCGATGCGCTGCAGGCCTCTGTTGATGCAATGAGGGCCTATGGGGTGGTTCCGGGAGTCGCAGCGGTGCTGGATGACGGCCTGGATGCGGTTCTCCAGGCGCTCAGGCAAACGGTGCTCGAAGAGGTCCCGGCGTACTCCGACTCGGCAAATCCGGAGATATTGCCGGACCTGGAAAGCCACCTGCGAGACCATATAGCCAGGATCACGGCACTCCTTGGCGGCTCCCGCGATGGCGATTTCGGGTTCGTCCGCGAGCACGCAGAACACCTCGCCCGGCAGCGCTTTCCGCTGGAAGCGCTCCTGCATACCTATCGCTGCGCACACAAGGTCCTGTCACCCTGGCTACGCGATATCGCCCTGGCGCACGCCGACAGCAATGCGCAAGTGCGGCGTGTGGTCGCTGCCGTCGCGGACTTTGCAATCGAGTACACAGATGCGATTAGTACAGGGGCGACTTCGACGTACGTCAGCCACACTCGCCTGCTGGCCGAGGCCGAGGGCGATCGCCGGACCGAACTCCTGAATATCCTGCTGCACGGATATGACGAATCCGATAGTCGCGCCGCACAACTGCTGCGGCGAGCCGGTTATCTCGAGCAGCGCCAGTCCTACTGCGTCGTTGCTGCCCGGTCGGTAGAGCCAGGTGAGATGGAGAATGCGGCACGCGCTCAACGCATGGCCGACTCAATCAGTGAGGTCCTGGCCGCGACACCGCTACGAACGCTCATTGGTGTTCGCGACAATCTGGTCATTGCCGTGGTTTCCGGCACGCGTCGCCAATCCGGTTGGACGGCTCCGCAGTCCCTGCTGGCCGATCGCCTGGTGCCGCAGTTAAAAAAGGTCGGGCCGGCTGCACTCATCGGTATGAGCAATGATGTCCCGTCCACGTCGCATATTCCACGCGCCGCCGTAGAGGCAAAACTCGCGCTGGATTTTGCCAGCTTCGCCGAACGCGTCATGCCGTATGCCTCCGTGTCGTTACGACAGTTGCTGATCTCGCACGCGAGGAACAGTATGCAAACCGCCCTGCCGGCCTGGCTGGATGACTTCATCCGCGCCGACACCAAAGCGCGGGGCAAGTTGAGCGCAACCCTGCGCGCCTATGCCGATGCCGACATGAACGTCCTGCAGGCGGCAAAGCTACTTTCTGTGCACCCGAATACGATTTACGCTCGAGCGCAGCGAATATCGGACATCACGGGCAGGAACCCGTTGTCGTATCACACGCTCACGGAAATGTTACTTGCGACAGATTGCTGCCACGATGCATGATCGCCTGCAAATGAAGACCTACGTGAAGACAACTGTAACTACTGCGCTGCTCGGCATTCTGACCCTGGTACTCGTGGGCTGCACGGGTATGCGGCCGGGTTACGAGACTCCGACCGTGACCATCAGCTCGTTCAAGACAATTCCTTCAGAGGGCGGGCTGCCCGCGTTCGAGATTGGCCTGCGGGTGATTAATCCAAACGTTGAGCCACTGGAGCTCAGAGGCGTCGCTTATACGATCAGCATCGAAGGGCACGAGCTTATAAAAGGTGTCGGCAATGATCTGCCAGTCATCGACGGCTACGGCGAGGGCGAGTTCAAGCTGACCGCATCGGCGAATCTGTTTGCTGGCATTCGGCTCATTACCGACCTGATGCGCAACAACAGAAGCACATTCCAGTACGAATTCGAGGCAAAGCTCGATATCGGCGCCTTCTTACCTGCCATTCGGGTCCGGGATAGCGACGAAATATCGTTTCAACCTGCCACTTAGTCGTCGACGTCCTCGACATTGAACTGCCCGGTCATCCGCCGCCACAAGTGTGACCAGGCCACACCAACCGCCAGAACCGCCGCCAGGCAAATCTGTGCAATCCACGTGATGGCCGCCGCGGAATGGGACTCAAGAAGGCCGATGTCATAGAACAACCAGATGATCGCCCCCACGATGAGGCCCGCGAGGGTAAAACCGAGCGGACCCAGCGCCCGCCAGGTCGCGAGCCAGTACACGGCCCAACCCGCAAGCAAAACTCCCACAAGCAGCAGGTGCAGCGGACCGAAAGCGCTTTCTGCGATCGACGACGTAATCCAGTGATACGCTGAGTAACCGCTGGGGTTGTAGGTCAGCAACACCAACACTAACGCCGCGACGAAACGCCACAGGAAACCCAGCGCGGTCATGCCGCTGGTCGAAACATCATTTTTTTTGTTGTCAGCCATTCGATCCTCTCTACATTGGCAGGAACAGTCGTTCAGCGGTGCTATGCTATTGATATTGAAGCACGTTGAGGCGACGATTTGAACGCTGACCTGCTACGGGGTTTCTACCTTTCGGACCTGCTCATTGAGCCCGCGAAGGGGCGTGTAACGGGCCGCCAGGGTACGCAAAGGCTGCCCTCCAAGGCCGTGGAAGTGTTGCTGTGTCTTGCTGCGCAGCCCGGCGAACTCATCACACGCGAAGAGCTGCTTGAGAAGGTGTGGGGCAAAGACGCGGGAAGCCAGGAGGCGCTCAGCCGTGCCATCGGCGAAATTCGCCATGCGTTGCATGATCATCACGACGATCCCAAGTACATCCAGACTCTACCCAGGCGTGGTTATCGCCTCCTCGTAACACCCGCTTCTGCAGACGGCGACACGGGCACGATTGTACTGGGTGTGGATAACAGCGTCGGCGCCCACGAACTCGGACTGTTCGAAAACCTGAAGCGACGGGGCGTGCTCGAAACGGGCCTCGCGTACCTGATCGTCGGTTGGCTGCTGATTCAAGTTGCCGACATTGTATTCAGCCAGTTACTGCTGCCGCAGTGGGTCGGCACATTTGTAACTGTGCTCGTTATCGCGGGCTTTCCGATCGCGATAGCGCTGTCCTGGTTCCTGGAGTTCCGGCACGGTCGTGCCGTTGTGCACGAGCTGTCACCAAGGGATGCTCGCAGACGTCGTTTTAGCCGAACCTATGTTTCGGTCATCGGCGCGCTTGGTATCGCGGCGGTACTTGTCTTTATCTATGACAAGAGCATTGGCCTGCCCGAGCAGACTGTGCCCGAGCAAACTGTCGTCGACGAATCTCTCGTTTTGCCCCCCGTTCTGGACAACTCCATTGCGGTGCTGCCTTTTTTCAATATCGATGGCAGCGAGGAAACGCAGATTTTCGCCAACGGCCTCGTCGACGATGTCATTACCCGGCTGTCGCGGGTACCGGGACTGTTGGTGTCCTCCAGGGGTGACGCCTATACGCTGGAGCCCAACTCGGCATCGGACCTGGTGCGCCAGCGACTCCGCGTCGCCACTTACCTCGAGGGCAGCGTGCAGACCGACGGCGACACGCTAAGGATCATCGTACAGATGATCGATTCCGAGACCGGTTTTCATATCATGTCACGCAGCTTCGACCGGCCGCGTGAGGGTTTCTTCGATGTCCGTGATGAGGTGACGCAGTTAACAGTTGCCAACGTGCGTGTTGCGCTTCCTGTAGACAAGCGCGACCTGTCGTTGCAGTCGGACGACGTTTCTACGCTGGATGCCTACATGCTTTACCGGCGTGGTATAGACGCTCTCCGCAGTGCTACCTCCACGGCAAATATCAACACAGCACTAAGCCGGTTCGACGACGCGTTGGATATCGACCCCGAGTACGCTGCGGCACATGCTGGAAAATGCGCGGCGTATGAAGACGCGTACCGCGAAGTGCACGAGGTGTCCCTGATCGATGAGGCCCAGTCCGCCTGCTCCAGAGCACTGCAGCTCAACCCGAACCTCGTCATTGTTCATACGTCCCTCGGCGATCTTTACGTCTCGAGCGGTAAGCTGGCCGAGGCAGAGCAATCATATTTGCGCGCTCTGGAGATCGATCCGTCCAATTCTGAAGCCTACATGGGACTAGGAAGTGTTTACCTAGCCCTGAATCGGCCGGACGATGCCGAAGACAGCCTGCGGCAGGCAGTCGGCCTGCGCCCGGGTGACTGGACGCCATATAACCGACTCGGGAACTTCCTCTATTACCAGGGCCGGTACGTCGAAGCGGCTGAACAATATCAGCGCGCCATTGCGCTCGATCGCTCGAATAACACTGCTCACTCCAATCTTGGCGCCGCGTATATGCTCGCAGGGGACTTCGAGGCTGCGCTTACTGCGTTCCAGAAGTCCATCGAAATCGACCCGAAGGCAACAGCCTATTCAAACCTCGGATTGATGCACTACTACCTCGGGCAATACGACAAGTCTATCGAAAACCACCGAAATGCAGTTTCGCTCGAACCGAATGATCATGTTTCGCGATCCAATCTGGGTGATGCGCTCTGGAACTCAGGTGACAGGGAAAGCGCGCGCGAAGTCTTCCAGGAGACACTGCTGCTCGCCGAAGGTGCTTTTGATGTCAACCCGAATGATCCGTTTACGATAATCACACTAGCCTGGGTTCACGCGATGCTCGACGACGGACGTGAAGCCCGCGCACTTATGGATCGTGCTCGCTCCCTCGCGCCGGACGATCCGTTCACCCATTATTACGACGGGCTGGTTCTTGCTCGTATCGGCGATATAGAGGGCGCAATTGCGGCACTTGAAGTTGCGGTCGACTCCGGATATCCGATCGCCTTGCTTGCTGCAGAACCGCACCTCGCGCCGCTGCATGATTTCACGGAATTTCTGGAGATCATTGGCGCAGACTGACAGGCTCTGGATTCGCCAGCAAATGCCATCAATTAATACTATGCTTGTTACGGTTGGAAAAGAGGCAGAACAATGAATAAAAAGATACTGATTGCCCTGTTGTCCGTGGCGACGCTCACCGCCGCAAAATGCAATGACGGCAAAATACAGGGCATAGCTTATGACAGCCCCAAATGCGGCCCCGTTACGAACGCCACGATCAGCTACCTCGGCTACGGCGACGGCAAGATGCTCATCGTTCCGATAAGCCGTGTCGCGCGAGGCGGCGTATTTGTTATGGGCCTTGATCCACGGGACAAGTTCAAGGATGCAACAGTAACCGTCTCAAGCACCGATGCCTCGTGGATCGGTGGGTCAGGCACCTACAATACTGCGCTGACGGTTCCGGAAATACGGCGTGCGCGCTTTATTGAGGTCGCGTGCATACCCGATGATCTAGAGATAAAAGACAAGTTCAAGTACGAGATCGAGGTTCATAACACCGCCACCGGCGTCAGGAATATACTCGATCCGCTCGTCAGGGTGGATCAATGAAGTGGATCAATGAAAAAGGCCGGGCTTTCGCCCGGCCTTATTGCTTGCCTGCACCTTTCGGGGGGAGAGAGAGGGGTCAGGCTGCCTTTAGAGCGTCCGAGGCTGACAAATACTCGTAGCCCAGATCGTGGGCGACGGCCTCGTGGTTTACATGTCCGGCATGGACGTTCAGTCCGTTTGCCAGGTGGGGATCGCGGCGCAGCGCTTCGCGCCAGCCGTAGTTTGCGAGTGCCTTTACAAACGGCAGGGTCGCGTTCGTCAGCGCGAACGTACTCGTGCGCGGCACGGCACCCGGCATGTTCGTCACACAATAATGAACGACATCGTCGACGACATAGGTTGGCTCGGCATGTGTTGTCGGCCGGCTGGTCTCGAAGCAACCGCCCTGGTCAATAGAGATGTCGACCATGACCGCGCCCGCGTGCATGTCCTTGACGTTCTGCGCGGAAACAAGCTTCGGCGCCGCTGCGCCGGCAATCAGGACCGCACCAACAACGAGGTCAGCCGAGGTGACGAGGTCATCGATCGCATGCTTGGTCGAGTAGACCGTATGAATTCTGCCGCCAAAAATATCGTCAATTTCACGCAATCGTGGCAACGAACGATCGAGGATCGTTACGTCTGCGCCAAGCCCGATTGCCATGTCCGCAGCATTCGTGCCGGATACGCCGCCACCGATAATGACGACCTTGCCCGGCATGACACCCGGTACTCCACCCAGCAACACGCCGCGCCCACCGTTAGCTTTCTGCAGGTGATACGCACCGGACTGTATGGACAGGCGACCGGCAACTTCGGACATGGGTGTCAGCAGCGGCAGGGAACGGTCGCTCGCCGTGACTGTTTCATAAGCGATCGCCGTCGTCCCCGACTCAACAAGTGCCTTTGTCTGTGCCGGATCCGCCGCAAGATGCAGGTACGTGAACAATACCTGGTCGTCGCGCAACATCGCGCATTCATTGAGTTGCGGCTCTTTGACCTTGATGATCATCTCGGCGGCGGCGAAAACCTCTTCGGCCGTGCCAAGCACTGTTGCGCCTGCGTTCTCGTAATCCGCATCGGTCATGCCAATGCCGATACCGGCGTTCGTCTCGACGACAACCTCGTGGCCGTCGTGCACAAGCTCACGCACGCCGGCAGGTGTCATGCCGACACGAAATTCGAGTGTTTTTATTTCTTTTGGTATCCCGACCTTCATGAGCTCTCTCCCGTTTCTCATGATCCAGTTGACACATTACCCGCGGTTTTGCGCTATGTGCTTGCTATTTCAGTGACAAGAACGGGTAATTGTGGCATTTTCTGCGACTTATTCGCCTATTTCAGCAATTTTATGTTGCCCATATGGATCGTTTTGACAGATTAATTCTCGAGGCACTGCAGCGCGACGGCCGCATTAGTAATAAGCAGCTCGCCCAGCAGGTCCATCTATCCGAGTCCGCCTGCCTGCGTCGCGTTCGGGCGCTTGAAGAACATGGCATGATCGAGCGCTACGTCGCCATCGTGAGTCAGAGCAAGGCCGGTATGCCGGGCGATGTCCTCGTCCACATCGGTCTGCACCGCGAAGAACAGAGCGAACTGGCGGCCTTCGAGGAGGCGGTGCGCAACATCCCTGAAGTTATGGAGTGTTACCTGATGACCGGAGAGTTCGATTACCTGCTAAGAGTCGTCGTCGCCGATATGGCCGATTTCGAGCGCATCCATAAAGAAGAGCTGACGCGCCTCCCGGGCGTGGCCCGGGTCAACTCGAGTGTCGCTATCCGCACTGTCCTGAAGCGCACGGCGCTGCCGCTGCGATGAGCTTGTCCACGCAATATCGCGACGCCCGCGCTGTGATGCCGGGCCTGTGCGCAGAACTCGAGCCCGAAGATACGGTTGTGCAGTCGATGCCCGATGTCAGCCCGTCAAAATGGCATCTCGCCCATGTCACCTGGTTTTTTGAGCGTTTCATTCTTAAAACCTACGACCCGGACTACAAGACGATCGATGACCAATACGACTTCCTGTTCAACTCCTACTACTTCTCAGCCGGGCGGATGCACGCGAGACCGAGGCGCGGTTTGCTGTCCCGACCCACGCTGGCGGAGGTCATGGCGTATAGAGCCCACGTAGACACAGCTATGCTGTCGCTGCTTGAAACCACGAACAGCGACCCGGAATTGTCTGCCCGCGTCTTACTCGGAATCAATCACGAACAACAGCACCAGGAACTGTTCCTGACTGACATCAAACACGTCTTCTCCTGCAACCCGATGCAACCAGCAGTTAGTAGCAAACTCGCGATAGCAAAAGCCGCCACACCGGGCGGCTACGCTTTTCAAAACGGGCCTTCCGGTATTCATGAGGTCGGCGCATCGGAAGCCGGCTTTTTCTTCGACAACGAGACACCCAGACACGACGTATTGCTGCACGAACATCAGATAGGTACGCGCCTCGTTACCAACGCCGAGTATCGCGAGTTCATCGATGATGGCGGCTACAGCGACTCCAACCTGTGGCTGTCTGACGGCTGGTCGACGATCAACGAGCGAAGCTGGGACCGGCCGCTGTACTGGGACGAATCTCTCGAGTCCGAATTCACGCTCGGCGGGCAACGCGACATCGACAATGCTGCACCGGTCTGCCATGTCAGTTACTACGAAGCCGATGCCTATGCGCGCTGGGCTGGAGCACGGCTACCGACTGAGTTTGAATGGGAGCTGGCTGCAAACGATAAGCCGTTACAGGGCAACCTGATGGAGTCCGGCTACTGGCACCCGGTGGCGGGGAGCGGCGACCAGCTGTTCGGTGATGTATGGGAGTGGACGTCCTCGTCATACGCGCCCTACCCGGGTTTTCTGCCGCTCGACGGGTCGCTCGGCGAGTACAACGGCAAGTTCATGTGCAACCAGATGACAGTGCGCGGCGGATCTTGCGTCACGTCGAGCGGACACATTCGCCCGAGCTACCGGAGTTTCTTCTACCCGCATGCGCGCTGGCAGTTTCTCGGCATACGCCTCGCGAAGGATGGTGTCGCATGAACGCCGCGCTGACTGAAATCCTGGCTGGCCTGCGCTTGCCCGAAAAAATGATCTCGCCGAAGTACTTCTACGACGAACGTGGCTCGCAGCTGTTCGACGAGATCACACATTTGCCCGAGTATTATCCGACCGAAACAGAGCTCGGCATCATGCTGGATAACATGCCCGAGATATGCGACATGATCGGTAAGAAGGCGAGCCTTATCGAGTATGGCAGTGGCTCCAGCCGCAAGACCCGCGCACTGCTTGACAGCCTTCAGCAGCCGGCCGCTTATGTTCCGGTTGATATTTCCGAGGATCACCTGCTGTTGTCTGCAGAAAAGATTCGTTCGGAACATCCGGGCCTGGAGGTGCTGCCGGTCGTTGCGGACTTTACACGGCCTTTCGACTTGCCTGATCCGAGCATTATGCCGCGCCGGAACATTGTCTATTTTCCAGGATCGACGATCGGCAATTTCACGAAAGACGGTGCACAGGAGTTACTCGGGTTTATGCACCAGGAGGCAGGCGCTGATGGTGCGATGTTGATTGGCGTCGACCTGCGAAAAGATCCTGCCATCATCGAGCGCGCCTACAACGACAGCGCCGGTGTCACCGCCGCATTCAACCTGAACATGCTGACGCACCTCAATCGCGAATTCGGCTTCGACTTCGATGTCAGCGCGTTCTCTCACAGCGCACATTACGATGCGGATGCGGGCCGCATGGAGATTCGCCTGATCAGCGGGAAGAGCCAGGTCGTTACGAATGGTGACGAGCGCATCGAGATCGACGATGGTGAAGCGATCCTGACCGAGTACTCACACAAGTACACGCTGGAAGGCTTCGCAAAGATGGCGGAACGCGCTGGCTTTGAGGTGCGAAAAGTCTGGACCGATCCGGACGATCTGTTCAGCGTGCAGTACTGCGTCAGGTTGTAGGAACACCGCTTGCGGTGCGACCGAAGCGGTGCATCGCGCTGCAAGCAGCGCTCCTACAGATTATTCCGGGGCGACAAACTCGTCGGGAACGGTTGCCCCACCGCCGAAGAAGAACTTCTCCATTTCTGTCTCGAGGAACTTGCGTGCGTCAGGCTCGATCGGTGTCAGGCGGTACTCGTTGATAAGGATCGTCTGGTGCGCGAGCCATTTCTGCCACGCCTCCTTCGATACGCTGTCATAGATACGCTGACCGAGCTGACCGGGGTAAGGAGCAAAGTCGAGGCCTTCGGCACCTTCGCCGAGCATTACGCAGTTAATTTTTCTGGGCATGGGTTTCGTCTTTCAGTGTGTTGATCAGTTTCTGCACCGGTGCGGCGATCCCGCCGGGGGGTGCTGCGTCAAGTGAATGCCAGGTGACATCGTCACTGTCGGCGACTTTACGCGACGTTGCCTCGATGCGCACTACCACCGGCTGAATATCGAGGTCGTAGTGGCTGAAACTGTGCCGCAATGTGTCCCAGGACTCCATGCTTTGCCCGGCACTATCAAGCGTCGCCCGGCACCAGTCACCGACCTGCCCGTTCGACAGTTCAGGCAGGCTCCATAGCCCGCCCCATATGCCTGCCGGAGGTCTGCGCTCGAGATAGATGAAGCCGCCACTGACTGCCAGCACCATGGTCGTCTCCTTCAGTGGTTTCGTTTTTTTCGCCTTGCGACCGGGATACTGGTCAATCGTGCCTGCCGCGCGTGCCGCACAGTTGGCATGCACGGGGCAGGCATCGCATTGCGGCCGGCTTCGTGTACAAACCGTAGCCCCGAGATCCATCATGGCCTGGGTGTATTCGCGGACCCCGGATTGCGGCAGGTATTCTTCTGCAGCCCGCCACAAAGTTTCTGCAACATCGGTCTTTCCGGGCCAGCCTGCAATCGCACCGTGCCGGGCCAGGACGCGCTTTACGTTGCCATCGAGAATCGGATATCGCTCTCCGTACGCCAGCGCCATGATCGCCCCCGCCGTAGATCGACCAATGCCCGGAAGCGCCACTACATCGTCAAAGCGCTTCGGAAAATCTCCGTCGTGCTGATCGCGAACGGTGCGTGCAGCGCTGTGCAGGTTGCGAGCCCTCGCGTAGTAGCCGAGGCCCGACCAGTGATCGAGAACGGTATCGATGTCTGCATCGGCAAGGGCCACAACACTGGGGAAGCTCCGCATGAAGCGCTCGAAATACGGTATGACGGTTTGCACCTGAGTTTGCTGCAACATGATTTCCGAAACCCAGACGCAATACGCGTCGCGTCGTTGCCAGGGCAAGTGCTTGCGCCCGTGCTGCTCATACCACCGCAGCACGCGCCCCGGGAAATTACTCATCGTCGCCGAACAGTTTCTTGAGCAGCTTGTCCTTTATCTCGTCCTCGACCTTTTTCTTTACTTCCTTCTTGAGCATTTCTTCAATGTCGGGAGCGATCGATGGATCCGCGAGAGGTCCGGTGATTCTGAGCGGTATTTCGGCCTCCGTGAACTCTTCCAGCTCCTCCGGGGATACGTCAGCAACGAATTCCGGGTTATCGAGAATACGGGCAGTCATTCGATAGTCGACCTCTGCCGCTGCGAAATCGACAGAGCCTTTACCGGTGAGCTGCATGAACGGCAGCTGGGCAAAGAGATCATCGTTACGAAATACCCCATTGGTGACGGGCCCGGTCGCTTTCACCGAACTGAATTGCGTGCGCGCCGGCAGCTTGGGCTCGGGCGCCGGTTCCTGTTTATAGAGAGCGCGGGCACGCCGCAGCTCGTACCAGAGATCCGTCCCCTCCCACGCACCATCGATCAGCTCCATCGACATGGTGCCGCCAAGGCTGCGCTGAATCGCCTCCAGGCTCTCGCCTCTGCCGCCAAGCTTGAAGGACCCGTTTATCGTGCCGGTGATGTTCTCCTGCCCGAACATGGCCCGGGCGAGCGATCCGACACTGACATCGCGGACGTTTTCATTCACAGACAATGCTGGCACGGCGCCGGATGCGTCGATACGAACATCGCCGTCATAATTACCGTCGAAGAAGTCCGCAGTGATCGGGTGCAAGCGCATATCGCCATCCGCTGCATTGAGCCCCAGCTTAACGTTTTCGAAAGTCATACCACTCAGTCTCGCTGTCTCGACAGTCAGTCCGCCGCGCACGTTAAGCGCCCTGATAAGGTCTGCCGGAATCTCGACCGGAACAGCGTTACCGCTCGACGCCGATGCGTCTGCCGCCGGTTCCATATAACGATCGAGATCGATGCTATCAGCAGCAAGATCGATACTGATCGTGCCTGCCTCATTGCGCGCCACCGACAGCGTGCCGCTGAACGTCGTGTCATCAACTACGAGCTCAAGACCGGTGACGGAAATCGCGTCATCACTCACCTGCACATTGCCGTCAAAGATGATCTTGCCGAGCGCGTCGGGGTCTGCTGTTATGGGCGCTTCGATGTTGAGCCGCGTCATCAGGCTCTTCAGTGAAAATGCATCGATCTGCAGTCGTGCGCCCGGCCCTTCGCCGGCGACTGACAACCTTGCGTCGATCCCCAGAACGGAAATTTCGGTGTCGCCCAGGGTGACGCCTTTTTCTTCACTTGGCACCAGCGATGTCTCGATCGAAACATCACCGGACAGGTCGGCTGGCTGCAGGTCAAAATTGAAGTCGCTGCGGATATCGATCGGATCGTTGCCGGAAACGCGGCCGGTCGTAAGGTTCACATCAGTAAGCCTGTAGCTTTCACCGGCCTGTGAGTCAGCGTAGTTGATCGCCGCATTGCTTATCTGGATGCTGGAAATAGCAAAGGATATTTCCTGGCCTTGCGCTGCCTCGTCGGCAGCTGCAGCGTCGGTTTCTGCCCCCGCCTCGGCTGGGCGCTCCTCGGCAATATCCTGCCAGTTGTTGCGCCCGTCGGCGGCGACCTGGAGATTGAGCTGAAAAGAATCAAGCACGATATTGCCAATCTCGAGCCCTCTGCGACGAATCAGCGGCAGGACTTTCACGCTTGCGCGCGCCTCATCGAAACTGAGGAAGGGCTCCTCGCCAAAGCCCGGCGCATTGCTGAGGCTCGTTTTCCCAATATTGATCGCGAACCACGGAAAAAAGCTCAGTTCCAGGTCACCCTCGATAACGAGATCGCGACCGGTTTCGCGCTTAACCTCCTCGGCTATTCGATCTCGATAGTCATTGGGATCGAAAAACAGGAAAATGGCAATCGCAGCGACCGTGAACAGCGCCACGAAAGCGACGAGAAAGTAACCGAGTTTCTTGAGCAGACCATCCATCGACAGCTTCCAGGACAGGGGGCCGTCTAGGGTATCAAATCGGTCGCCCGCTGGGGCGGGCTCCTACAAGGAAGGAAAGAAAAGGGGTCAGAGCCCAGGGGCTCTGACCCCGATGAGGTATTGGCGTTAATCGCAGAGGTCGATGTCGCCGTTCAGTGTTGAAATGATGACACGCCCGCCACCATCACCAATGGTATAACTCAGTTCCAGCCCGGGTGTGTATTTGCTTGTTCGTTGCGGCTTCGGGCCGAAGCAGTTGGTGATGTCGCCATTGAACGTCTCGACGTCAAATCGCCCCTCTACCTCAGCGCCAAACTGCACATCGACGTCGCCATTGACTGTCTCGATGGTCAGCTTGCCACCGTCGCGCAGATCGGCCTGGAAAGTAACTTCACCATTAACAGAATTGAGTGTTGCGCGATCAAAGGAGCCGTCTCGAACCAGCACCTCGCCACTAACCACTTCGGCAGAAACTGCGCCTGACACATCAATTACGGTAACGTCGCCAGACACTGTGTTGGCTGCCACTTCTATGTCGCTGCCGTCACCGGTGACATCAACGTCACCACTTACCGATTCGGCAGACACATCACTTTTCGACACTGCTGCCTCCACATCGCCACTGACGGTGTGCAGCTTTTGTTCACCGTGCACGCCTTCGGAGGTGATATCAGCGCTGACCGTCGAGACGTCGATGGAACTCCCGGCCGGCACGCGAATGGTCAAATCACTTGAAATATTACTACTGTTGTTACGAGGCACCTTAACCTTTACCAGTACCTTGTCGCCGTCGCGCTCCAGAATCAGTTCTTCAACTTTCTCGCCAAGCTCACCGGTAACCTCGACACTGCTTTTCGACCAGCCGTAGACCTCGATCGAACCGGAAATATTAATGATGTCGACATGGCCATCGGATGCAGCATCAACCGCCTCATCAACGTCCCTGGCATTCGCTGCGGAAAATACCGTCAGCGCAAGCATCCCAATCAAAACTTTAACAATCGACTTGTTCACAACTCACCTCTTGCTCGCGCGGCGTCAATGCCGCGCTCAAATATCCTCGCGTGACATGACGTGCTGCGTCAGGCCACCCACTCTTTGCATCATTGCCAGCTCCTCGCGATACGCCTGCAGCAACAACTCCTGCAACAGGGGGTTGCCCGGTTCGTACGCAAGCGCCGCGTTAATCTGGCCGATAGCGCCACGAATCATCGCGAGATTTTGCTCAACCTCCTGGCGTGCCGTCGGCGAAAGCCGCTGCAATTCCACATTCAATTGCGCCTCAACGTCGCGATGTGCTTCCTGGTAGCCCATGCCGAGCGCGTACTGTCCACCAAACGACGCTTGCTCGAACACGAGCCCTGCGGGCACGACCTCGACGATCTGCACCTGGTCCTTCGTACCCAGGTAAGTCAGCAGCGATGACGCCCCAACCAACAAGACAACTGCCGCCGCTTGTGCAAACCGCGGAGTCCAGCGTGACCGCTGCGGCTTGGCAATGGCCCTGGCTATGCCGGGCCACAAGTCCCTGTCAGGGCTGATCTCGGTTGACAGCATGCTGGCCGCCGCGATCAGTTTGTCATCCCGTTTGATGTCGTTCATGCCTCAAACCCTTCCTTTTCCAACTGCTGCGCCAACAATCGGCGCGCCCTGTGTAACTGCGCCTTGCTCGTGCCCGGCGCAATGCCGAGCATGGTGCTGGCTTCGTCATGGCTGTACCCGTAAACCGCGTACAGCACGAATACATGCCTGGCCCCTTCGGGGAGCCTGTTAACTGCATCGGCCAGGTCCTGCAATTCGCCGCTGTCGGCCTGCGACACCGGGGGCTCTGCTGACTCACCGGCGATCTGGATGCGGTCCTGCTCGCGCTTGGACTTGCGCATCATTCCCAGCACCGAGTTGACTGCGATGCGGTGTAACCAGGTAGCAAATGCGCTCTCACCACGAAATCTGTCGAGCTTGTTCCACGCCTGAATAAACGCATCCTGTGCACAGTCTTCCGCCTCAGCGACATTGCCCGTCATGCGCAGGCAAAGTCCGTAGACCTTGTCGATGTGCATGCGGTACAGCGACTCGAAAGCGCCTGCATCCGCCTGTTGCGCCCTGGCGATGCAGTCGGCTTCGTCCGTAATCCGTGATGGGTTCAAAATTGCCATCCCGGGACTATAGTCGCTGACTCGTGCTGTCAAAAGCGCTTCCAATAGCCAATACTCCCCTTAATCTGACATTTAGATGACCTGGCCGGGGGATTGGTTTAAAGGGTGACGTCGCCAAAACGACAAAAAACACCATAAGCGTCTGTCATTTCACGCAATTCTGGTATTATTCGCGTGGCCCGTCGCGACAACGGCCACCTCTGTTTAACAACAAGAAAAGGAATTATGGCAGGGCACTCGATCCTCTATCTCGGCCGCGGTGAATTTGCTTCCGACTATCTGGGCGAACTGGAAACTCTGCCTTTCTGCGCGCTTCTGACGCGGTCCGCCAAATTGGAACTGCCTGACGACGCCCCGTCCGTACTCGATATCGTGCTGCTCGAGGCCGGACCGACGATCGCGCAGTCTGGACAGTCGATCGCCGAACTGATCAATTCCCTGCAGCAACACCCGGTTGTCGCATTGACGACCAGGGATCGTGAATATCGCGGTATCGCCGCCGTTCGCGCTGGTGCACAGGCCTATATCTGCGTGGACGACATTACTGTTGAGGGACAAGAGGCTGTTTTTCAACACGCGGTGCAGCGCCACCGCCTGCAACACCGCCTGTCCGACACGGACGTGACCGTTTTGTCGGTACTACGGAACATCAATGACGGTGTCATTGTTGTCGATGCCGAGGGTCATGTTCTCGACATAAACCCGGCAGCGCGAACGATTCTCGGGCTCGGCCCACGCATGCAGCCCGACTCGACCTGGGGCCAGATGTTTTGTTGTATCGACGGCCAGGGCGAGAACTACCGCAACTCCGCCGATCTGCCACTCATGCGCGCCCGCAGTGGCGAAAAGTTCACAAACCAGGTTGCGGTTTACCGTATGCCGGAACAGCCCGACACGATTTTGTCGCTCAATGGCCAGGGCCTGTATGACGGCAATCGCGAACTTATCGGCGGCCTGGTTACATTCCGCGACATCACCGATATTTCAAAGAAAACCAGCGAGCTGCAGAAACTTGCGCAGTATGACGAGCTCACGGGCCTGCCCAATCGCAGCTTGTTTACTGAGCAGCTCGCCAGGGCGATAGGCCGCAGCCAGAGAAAGTCTGCTCCGCTTGCTGTGTTGTTCATTGATCTCGATCGCTTCAAGTCAGTCAACGACACGCTCGGTCATGACATTGGCGATGCACTCTTATGCCAGGTTGCCGGCCGTTTGCGAAAGCATCTGCGCATTGGTGATTTCTCGGGCCGCTGGGGCGGCGATGAGTTTGTCGTCTGTCTCGAGGACTTTGGTGATTCAGGCAATGCCGCCGCGGCCGCGCAGAAATTGCTGCTCGTGCTCTCGGAGAAATACGAGATCGGCAACAGTGAAGTCTATGCGACACCGAGTATCGGCATCGCGATCTACCCGGAGTCTGGCGAGGCGGCGGATCGTCTCATCAAGGCGGCCGACCTTGCGATGTACGAAGCGAAAAAGCGTGGCGGCGGCCGCTTCCAGTATTACTCGACCGCGCTCAATACCAAGCTCGAGCAGCGCGAGGAACTCGAGGTCGGCTTGCGACATGCGTTGGTGCGCAACGAGTTTTTGTTGCATTACCAGCCACGCATCGATCTTGGCTCGAGCCGCCTGATTGGCCTTGAGGCACTGCTGCGGTGGCAGCACCCGCGCTTTGGCTTGCTACCGCCAGCACGCTTCTTGCCCATTCTGGAAAGCAGCGGCCTTATTCATTCCGCTGGCGAGTGGGTTATCGCAACCGCGTGCCGACAGCTCGCTGCCTGGCAACGCCAGTTTGAGCTTCCCGACCTCTCTATCGCCATCAACCTTTCACCACAGCAGTTGATGCACAAACGTCTCGTCGATGCTGTTGCGGAGTCACTGCAGAATACGGCCATCGACCCTGGTTGCGTGGAACTCGAGATTGGCGACGGCGATATCGTGCGCAAGCGCACGAATGAACTCGACACTCTGCGGTCGCTGCGCAGGCTCGGTGTTCGAATTTCTCTCGATCACTTCGGTACGCGCGATGTTTCTTTCGAGTCGCTGGATAATGGCTTCATCGATAGCTTTGTACTCGATCAGTCCTTGATCGCCGATGTCGATGAAAACGACAGCCATCAACGCATCGTTCGTGCCGCCATCGCAATGGCACAGGGCCTCGATATTGAAGTCGCGGCCGAAGGCGTCGAAACCCTGACACAGCTTGAGTTCCTCAGAAGCTGCAATTGCGATCTCGCGCAGGGTTTCCTGATCAGCCGGCCAATTCAGCCGGAGAAAGTTTCGGCGCTGCTACGATCCGAGATTGCCGGAACGCGGCTACTCGCCAGGGGCATGCCTTAACCGTAGCCAAAAGGTCGCGCTGACAAGCAGCGCTCCTACAAAGATGTACCGCAGTTCCAACAGGCTGCGAACTGACCTTCATTCTCTTCGCCGCATTTCTGGCATTTCCACGATCGCTGCGGACTTTCGTCGACAATCGCCGCGTCAATCAGTTGTTTCGCACGATCGTAGTCGAGTTCGTTGATAACCCATAGTTCGGGCCATACCTCGACGAAAGGCATTTCACCCATAATCGACCCGAGGTGTTCGTTCTTGATGCGGCAGGCGATGCCTTCGCTTTCAAGCAGATTCTTGTAGTGGTTGATCGTGATCAGCGATTCAGATGAGGTCAGCTTCTTCATTTGCCGCCGAGGGTCCGCAGGAACACTTTTGGGTCCCCACCTTCTTCAAGCACCTCGACAAGTGCCGAGCCAACGATCGCGCCTGCCGCATGCCGGGACACATTGGCTACATCGTGCGGGCCCCGTATCCCGAAACCCGCGCATACCGGAATGTTCGAAACAGCGGTCACGTCGTCAAGGTAGTCGGCAAGGTCGTCAGGAAGGCCGGCATCGCCACCCGTAATACCTGTAATCGTGACTGCATAGACGAATCCGCGCGAGGCATCGCAGAGCATTTTGAGTCGCTCCCGCGGCGTCGCCGGTGTCACAAGCTGAATCAGACCCAGCCCTTCGTTCTCGAGCGCTTGCCGCAGCTCCTCGCATTCCTCGTACGGCAGGTCGGGCACTATAAACGCGCAGACCCCGGTCGCCCTGGCTCGCTGAGCCAGCCGTCCGTAGCCATAAGCCATCAGCGGGTTCAGGTATGACATCATGACCAGCGGCGTGCCAAGCACGCCTGCCATTTCGAGCTCACCAAATATCCACTCGAGGCTTACACCGTCTCGCAGTGCGGCGTAGCTCGAACGTTGAATGGTCATGCCGTCCGCCATCGGATCAGAGAATGGGATACCGAGTTCGATGACATCACCGACCTCGGCTATTGACCTCAACGTGTTGATGAACTCACCCGGTTCCGGGTAACCAGCCGTAATGAACGGCACCAGCGCGGGCCGGTTCTTGTCGTTTGCAGCAACGATAGCTGCTGTTAATCGTTCATGGGCGGGCATGCGTGCGAATCCTCGCCGGGTACTTGGTTAAGGTTGGCATGTCCTTATCGCCGCGTCCGGAATTTCCGATCAGGACGCGCTTGCCAGGGTTTTCCAGTGACCATTTTCGCGCCGCTGCATAAGCATGTGAAGTCTCAAGTGCAGTCAGGATGCCCTCTGTCTCGCAAAGCTCTTCGAGTGCCGCGAGCGATTCATCGTCGCTCGCCGAAACGTACTTGACCCTCCCGGTCGCCTGCAGCAAGGCATGTTCCGGGCCGACGCCAGAGTAATCCAGGCCGGCGGAAATGGAATGTGTCTCCTGAACCTGGCCGTCCTTATCCTGGAGAATGACTGTGTAAGAGCCCTGCAGTACGCCCGGCGTGCCCGTCGCCAGGGTCGCAGCGTTTTCCCCCAACCCGTCGCCGGTGCCGCCCGCTTCAACACCGATAAGTTCGATGTCGTCCGCCAGCAATGGGTAGAAAAGGCCAATGGCGTTCGAGCCACCACCTACACATGCAAACGCGACATCCGGAAGGCCGCCCGCCTGATCGATCATCTGCTGGCGTGCTTCGACGCCGATGACCGACTGCAGTTCTCGCACAAGGTAGGGATACGGATGCGCTCCGACAGCAGAACCAAGCAGGTAGTAAATACCGGACGGATCGGTAACCCAGTTGCGCAGCGCCTCGTCAATTGCCGCACGCAGTGTCTTGTCACCGGTTTCGACGGCGACAACTTCGGCACCGAGCCGGTGCATGCGATCGACATTCGGTGCCTGGCGCTCGATATCCACCGCGCCCATGTACACGCTGCAAGGCAATCCGACGCGTGCGCACGCAGCAGCAGACGCGACTCCATGTTGGCCGGCTCCTGTTTCGGCGATGACGCGTTTTGCGCCAAGCCGCTTGGCGAGCAGTGCCTGGCCGATCGCATTATTTATCTTATGCGCACCGGTGTGTGCGAGATCTTCGCGCTTCAGCCAGACATCGGTGCCCCAGCGTTCGCTCAGTTGCGGCGCATGACTCAGTGCCGTAGGCCGTCCAACCCATTCGCGTAATTCCCTGCGATAGTCCTGCTGAAACTCCGGATCGTGCAGGTAGCGGCGAACACCTTCTTCAAGGCGCTCGAATGCCGGCACCAGCGTCTCTGGTATGTAGCGACCACCGAATGGTCCGAAGCGGCCCCGCTCGTCGGGTAACTCGCCATTGATCTGGGCTTGGAGCAAGGTTCGTGCTTCGTCAGCCCCCAGTTGCGACTTCATGCTTCCATCTCCGAGGCGCGCACTGCACCAATAAACTGCCTGATTTTCTTTATGTCCTTTACACCCGGCGACGACTCAACACCGCTAGACACATCAACACCCCACGGTCGCGCTACTGCAATCGCCCGGGCGACGTTTCGTGAATCAAGCCCACCGGCAAGAACCATACGTCCCTTTTTGGACAGCGCGGCTGCGCGCACCCAATCCACGGTCTCACCAGCACCACTCGACTGCCCCTCGTAGACAAACACATACGGCAGGTCCGGCGACGGGATGCGGTCGCCTTCGCGAAACACCGGCCAGGCCTGAACATGCGGTGGAACGTCCAACTCTGCGAGATCCGCAATGTCGGTCTGCAAAATGTCTGGCGCAAAATTTTCCAGCACTTCCTGCCACTCGTCGTTAGATGGGTGCCGCATAACGGCAACCCGTTTGACGCTGGCCCCCACACCACGGACAGCCTCGAAGGCCTGCTCAACACTGACCCGACGCGGTGATTCGGCGAACACGAAACCGATGGCGTCCGCGCCAGCATCGATAGCGGTTGCAACAGTCTCCGCATCACGCAGCCCACATATTTTTACGAATACGCTCATGCCGCAATCCTCTCGCTGCCCGCCGCACGCATTTCCTGAACCAGTGTTGCCGGAGCATCGCTGCGCATCAGCGCTGTGCCGACCAGCGCCAGCTGATAACCGAGTGCTGCCACAGCAGCAGCATCCGCAGCATCGTGCAGACCACTCTCGGCAACGCAGCGGCCCGCCGGAAGCGCAGGCGCCAGTTTCTGCAGGCGCTGCGGATCGACATGCAAGGTTCGCAGGTCACGAGTGTTGACACCGAACAGCAGCTGCCCATCCTCTGCCCTTTGTTGATCGGCGGCGTTATCCAGTAACCGTGCTGATCGCAGCAAGTCCTGTTCGTCGAAAGACTCAAGCAAGACGAACAGTCCATGCTCGGCAGCGCAATCAAGCATCGATCGAAGTTGTGCATCGTTGAGCATGGTCGCAATCAATAGTACTCCACTCGCTCCTGCCGCCCTCGCTTCGAGAACCTGCACGGGATCGACCAGGAAGTCTTTGCGCATGACAGGTGTGCTCGGAACAGCAGCAACGACGTCCCTGAGGTGATCGAGGGATCCATCAAACCGGCTTGGTTCGGTAAGTACCGAGATCGCAGCCGCACCGCCACTTGCGTAATCCCGGGCACGCCTCGACCTGTCGACACCCTCGGCCACAAGTTCGCCTTCCGCCGGCGAGCGATCCTTGATCTCGGCGATAATGTCGAAGCTCCCGAGGCGCAGCGGTACCACCACTTTGTCGAGTTCAGCCGCCGGGATATTGCCGGCCGCCGCAGCTCGCTCAGCACTCAGTTTTGCCATGGATTGCAGAAAGTCGCTCATGCCATCTCAAAGTGTTTCTTTAGTGTAGTCAGGAAGGCGGCCGCAGTACCGCTATCAATAGCTGCCTCTGCCATTTCGACGCCCTGTTTCGCGTCCTTCGCGCTCCCCTGTACCTCGAGCACCAGCGATGTTCCCATCAATAGTGCGTCGCGGTGGGCGCCCTTGTCATCACCGGCAAACACGCGTACCAGTTCCTGTGCGTTGTGCTCGGCGTCGCCACCGGCCAGCTGCCCTGCTGAACAACGTGCGATGCCGTAGTCTTCCGGCGTACGCCGCAGCTCATTGACGCTGCCGGGTGTCACATCGAATAACGCAAACTCACCGACAGGCGTCGCCTCGTCCCACCCGGGCTCACCATGCACCACGAAAGCCCTTTCGATCGGCATCCCTGCCAACGCATCCGCCATCAAGCGGGCGGCGGCGATACTCCAGGCACCGATTATCTGAAACGGTGGTGCGGCAGGATTGGTCAGCGGACCGAGCATGTTAAATACCGTACGCACGGCTAACGCGCCGCGCACCGGCATTACTGCCTTCATTGCCGGGTGATAGGTCGGCGCAAACAGGAATGTAAAACCGGTTGCCTCAAGGCAGTCGACGGCGGCTTTCTCCTGCAGCGGTAGCGGCATGCCCAGACTCTCGAGCATGTCGGCGCTGCCCGACCGGCTCGAAATGGAGCGGTTACCGTGCTTGACCACCCTTGAACCGCAGGCCGCCGCGAGCAAACCCGTTCCGGTTGACAGGTTCAGGCTACCCGAGCCATCACCGCCCGTACCGACCGTATCGACGGTCGGCGCACCATGCGGAATCGAGGGGTGCACGGCCAGGTCACGCATCGCTGTAGCAAAACCGCGAATCTCGTCGGCAGTCTCACCTTTGGCGCGCAGCCCTGCCAGTAGTGCGCCAGCCAATGCGGCAGGCATTTCACCGTCCGCCAGTTCACGCATCAAATCATGCGCCTCGCGCTCGGTAAGGGAGTTGCCGTCGAGCAGCCGGTCCAGCAGTGCGCTGTATTCTTTACTCATGATGTCGTCATCCGGAGAAAGTTCGCCATAAGCAGGTCACCCTCGGGTGTCAGCACGCTTTCCGGGTGAAACTGAACGCCTTCGAGCGGCAAATCCTTGTGGCGCACACCCATGATCTCCCCACGTGCGGTCTCGGCTGTTAGCTCAAGGACGTCGGGCAACGATTCGTGTTCGGCGCATAGCGAATGGTAGCGCCCAACTTTGAGCGGTTGCGGGAGGCCCTCGAAGATCGTTTTGCCGTCGTGATTTGCCGACGAGGTCTTGCCGTGCATCAGGCGCCCGGCTCGCACGATGACTCCACCGAAGTGATGCACGAGACATTGATGGCCAAGACAAACGCCGAGCACGGGCACACGATCGGCAAATGCGGCAATCATGTCGAGCGACACACCCGCATCTTCCGGGCGTCCCGGGCCCGGTGAAATCACAAGGTGCGTGGGTTCGAGTCGCAGGGCCTCATCGACACTGATCTCGTCATTGCGATACACCATCACCTGCGCGCCCTTTGCTGCGAACGCCTGTACAAGGTTGTAGGTAAACGAGTCGTAGTTGTCGATCAGGAGCATGCGCACGTCAGAGCCCCTCCCCGGCAATCTCGAGTGCTCGTCTCAGAATTGCACTCTTGGCGAGCACCTCTTGATACTCATTCGCCGGTACGGAGTCCGCGACGATGCCGGCGCCAGCCTGGAAGCTGTACTCGTCACCCGAGAAAACGAGCGTTCGGATCGTGATCGCCTGGTCCATGTCGCCCGAGAGGCCGAAGTAGCCAGCCGTCCCTGCATAGAGGCCTCGACCGACATCCTCCATTTCCTCAATGATCTCCATCGCGCGAACCTTTGGCGCGCCAACCAGCGTTCCTGCCGGAAAACTCGCCGCGAACAGGTCGAACTGGTCACGACCCGCCTGCAGCTCGCCTTTAACGCCGCTGACGATGTGCATGACATGACTGTAGCGCTCGATGGCGCGATACGGATCCACGCGCACAGTACCCGCCTGAGCCACACGTCCGAGATCATTACGAGCCAGATCAACAAGCATTACATGCTCGGCTGATTCTTTGGGGTCAGCAAGTAGTGCTTTCTCATTGGCGACATCTTCTGCCGTCGTTGCCCCTCGTGGCAGCGTTCCCGCGATGGGCCGCAGCGATGCAGTACTGCCGTGCAGCTTGACGAGAGCTTCAGGCGACGAGCCTACGACCTTGAGATCGCCAAACTCGAGAAAGAACATGTATGGAGACGGGTTCAGCAGCCTCAGTGCACGGTACACCTCGAACGGCGACACGTTCGAGCAGCCGCGGAACAGCACCGAGATAACGATCTGGTAGATATCGCCTGACGCGATGTACTCCTTGCACGCCTCCACCCGATCGCAAAACTCGGCCTCGCTGAGGCTCGCCCCAGCTTTTGAGATTTCGACGGCACCGTTGCTGCTGGGTACCGGCCCTCTCAGGCAACGCATGACATCACGACGCAGGGCTTTTCGCTCCGCCTCCGGACCATCGTGCAGTAACGCAACCCGGCGCGTCAGGTGATCGAACACAAGCAATGAACCGGGCGCCACGAATGCAGCGTCGGGAAGGTTTCCCTGCGGCACCGTGTTTTGCGGCAGGCGCTCGAACAATCGCACAACATCGTATCCAGACACACCGACGAGGCCGCCCGCGAAGGGCAAGCCTTCCACGTCGGGCCCGGGCCTGGGTGCTCTCGACAGCGCTGCGCGCAATGCATCAAGATATTGCTGCTGGCTCGTGGGCCGCGCCGTTGCTTCGCCATTGACCCGCAGCGATTCGCCGTCCATGCGTACCTCGAGGGCATCACCAAAACCGAGGAAGGAATAACGGGCGAGTCGTTCGCCGCCCTCCACACTTTCAAGAAGGAAGCGCGGTTGCAGGTCGCGCAGCTTCAGGTACGCCGAAACCGGCGTATCGAGGTCTGCTGCAATATCAAAAGGTGCTTCCATTTTTCGTGCCCATAAAAAAAGCCCACCCCCACGTTGGCGGAGATGGGCTTTTGGTAATTTTGCTCAGCTAATAGTCAGCCAGCCGCCCTCTCCTTGCGGGGCAGCCACCACCAGTTGTTACCGTGAGCGTTCATGGCGCGAGTATCCCCGGCGCTTGTACAGAGGTCAACGGTTGCGGGTGAAACTTGGAACCTACAGCTCGTAGAGCATCGGCAGGACCAGCGAAAACCCTACCCACATTATGATTGTGAGCGGTATACCCACCCTGAGAAAGTCACTGAACTTGTAGCCACCTGCGCTAAGAATGAGCAGGTTGGTCTGATAGCCGTACGGTGTCGCAAAGCTCATGTTGGCACCGAACAATACAGCGAGAATAAAGGGTTCAGCACTGACGCCGAGTTGCGCGGCAATACTAATGGCGATCGGCGTTCCGATAGCTGCTGCAGCATTGTTCGAAACAATATTGGTCATCAACGTCATGAGCAGCATGAACGCGCTCAACATCATCGGGACTGGCAGCCCAGACGCAGCACCGACAAAGCTCAGGGCCAGAAAGTCAGCCATGCCTGTGCCCACCAGCGCACTGCCGAGCGCGAGCGCCGTGACAATGATCATCACCACGGGGATTGACAGCGCATTCGTCGCATCTCGCCAGCCCAGGCAACCGGTCACAATCATCAGGCCGAGACCGACCAGCGCACTAACAGAAATCGGCATGATTCCCAGCGCCGCCGCCGCCACGACAAAACCCATAATCGCCAGCGCGCGCTTCGCATTGTGCGTATGCGGCAGATCTGTCGTGCCATCCAGCACCAACATCGAGCCGCTGTCCTTGAGCTTCGAAATGGCCTCGCCTGAGCCTTGCACGAGCAGCACGTCACCTGCACGCAGACGAATCATGTTCAGGTCACCGGTAACCTGTGAACTCGGCGCACGCGCACGATGCAACGCGAGCGGCATCAGGCCATAGCTGGTCGTAAAGCTGGCCGCTGCGAGGCTTCTCAGGTGAAGAGGCGAACCGCGGGTTACGACGACTTCTGCGAGCTGCTGGCCTTCAGCCTTGAGTGGCGTTTGCTCATCAACCGGATGCTCGATGTCGGAGATGTTGAAAAGCGTTGCGCCCAGCATCTGTTCATAGTGCTTGAGATTCTCGGGGGAGTCTTTGACAAAGAGCCGATCACCGGGCTGCAATATTACCGATGGCAGCTTGGCCAGCACGAGTGATTCGCTGCGCTGGATTTTCTCGATACGCATTTGCCCGCCCGCTTTGGCAAGCACTTCCGAAAGCGCCTTGCCATCTGCAAACCCACCTTCCTTGACATGCAATTGCGCACTAAAAACTCGCGGCGTCGTGTCGTCCATGGGCGGCTTACGATCCGGCAACAAGTGCGGTGCCACCAGCCACAAAAACAGCAATGCGACGCCACCGACCATAGCGACGGGAAGCACCCACTCGAACATGGAGAACTGATGTTCGCCGAGGTCCTGTGCAATACCTACGACGAGCAAGTTTGTCGATGTGCCGATCGTGGTCGACATACCACCGATGATTGTAGCCAGACCCATGGGCAGCATGACTTCGGAAACCGGGAACTTTGACCGCAGGGAGGCACCGACGAGGATCGGCATGAGCAAAACAACAATTGGCGTGTTGTTCATGAACGCACTGAGAACGGCGCCGGCAAGCAACGTGATAAACGTTGCAAGCACCGGACGTGACGACCAGGCCCGCCCAACGACGGTTGCCAGCGGCTGCAGTGCGCCGGTTGTCTCCAGCGCCTTGCCCACCATCATGAGTGCGCAAATGGCGACCAGCGCCTCGTTGCCGAAGCCGGCAAAAAAGTCGGCCGCCGTGAGTGCGCGTTCGCCATCCTTTACGTACGGCACAATCTCAAAGCCGACGACCAGGATAATCAGAATTGCAAGCGACGATGACTCAAGCGGAATCTTGTCGCGCGTGAAAAGGAATAGCGCGAGAACCGTCAGGAAAAGAACTGCAATGCCATGTGCGTCGGGGGTCATCGACTGCACCGTATCTTAGATTATGCATGTACTGCAATCTGGTGCATGCGGCCTCTATGCTGTAGTACCGCGGCGGCCTGTTGATGGAAACTTTTGAAGTCCTTCAGGTTCCATGCAAGGAGCTCCGGCGGCGCTCCAAAAGAGCATGTGTCTGCATAGCGCAGCAAAGGCAACAGGTTGGCATAGCGTAAATCGGCAACACCGGGTGGAAATATCGACCACGGAGAGATCACCAGAAGGTTGCGATGCCGAACGGCTGTCGCTCTCACTTCCTGCCTCCAGCGCCGTGACCAGCCATCGCGCAATTGACCGCCCGGCATCAGGCGTGCGGGGTCACCCTGCTCCAGGGCCGGAACATTGCCTTTGCTGCTCGCCAGGCGCTGCGACTGTGTCAGCGCGACATCCCTTATGCGGCGAATAAGCTGGCACATTTCGTCAAGTACATGGAAACAGGTGGGATCAGCCTGACGACGTTGAACCAGTGTGCCGATACCGGTGAGATTTATCGCCAGGCGCCGATTCAACCATCCGTCATGGCGCATCTGTGCCGTCGGCCAGCAGGCATGGGAGTGCGTTTCATCGCCCGCCTCAACCCCGGCACGAATCGCCTGTTCGAGCGCCTCCTCGTCAAGATCGCCGTCGATGTCGGCGAAACTCGAGATATCGACAGGCACATTGACCCACGCGGAACCTGTCGGCGCCTGTATGTCCGCACACGGGATGATGCCGCTGGCTGTTTCGACCGGCAGCAGGCGACATTGTGAACTGACAAACGACACGTAAACCGGCCGGATCATGGTGTTCGAGCGCTCCTGCCAGAGCTGCTCCCAATGGCACTCCTGCATCAGTTGCTGTGACGTACCGACATAAAGAGGCCCTGTGCCCAGCTGCGCATTGCGTATTTCCCAGGCGGTGAGCGGCGCCAGCGATGTTGCATCCACCAGCAAGCCTATCTTGCACGTCCGTGCTCCCGCATCATCCAGCGCCGCACCCAGCCGTTCGCATAGAAAGCTGAAGGTATCCGCACTGCTTCTGTTGGCACTCGACCAACGTACCGCGACCGATAACTTCGAGCCGGCCATGGCAAGATCGAGAATCTGCTGCCTGAGATAGGCTGCGGCAGCTATTGACTCATGTATGAGGGTCGCATCTACAGCCAGCGCTACACCCGAAATGCAGGCACTGCCGATGACGAAAGGAGTATGATCACGGTCAAAAGCCATCCTTGGAATTCTCTGCAAGGCAGGCCCGAAGCGCCGCTCGCGTATCTGGGCAGCTTGATGAGATTTTGCTAACTTGTACTTCCTGAACACATCGAGATATCCCAATGCCCTCTTTTGACGTCGTAAGCGACTTTGATGCTCACGAGGCGAGCAACGCTATTGACCAGTCAAATCGCGAGGTCACGACGCGATTTGATTTCAAAGGTACTGGCTCCAAGTACGAGCTCGACGGTCAGGTCATTTCCCTGACCAGTCAGTCTGATTTTCAGCTACAGCAGATGCTCGACATTCTGCGACAAAAGCTCGCAAAACGTGGCATCGACATCGCCTGCCTTGATGAAAAGGAGCCGGAGTTCAGTGGCAGTGAAGCACGCCAGCAGGTCATCCTGCGCAAGGGCATCGATTCCGACCTCGCAAGAAAACTGGTGAAGATGGTCAAGGGAAGCAAGCTCAAAGTACAAGCTGCAATCCAGGGTGATCAACTGCGCATCAGCGGCAAAAAGCGAGACGACCTGCAGGCTGTCATTACGCTTCTGAAGAATGCGGATGTCGAGCTACCACTTCAATACGAAAACTTCCGCGATTAAAGACACACGGCTATGAGTACCGGGGCACACAAAACCTTGCGCCGCCAGGACATCATGTTCGAGGACAAGGACCAGGCTCTGCGCGACGATGTGCGTACGTTGGGCGCAATGGTCGGCGACCTGATCAGGGAACAGGGCGGCGAGGAGTTGTTTGATTTCGTTGAAAACGCCCGGCGTCGCTCCATTCGCCGGCGCGAGGAAAATGAAAAGCCGGGCGAAGAGCTCGCCAAGCTCGTCGAAAACCTGGACCCCGATCTTGCACTGCAGGTGATTCGCAGCTTCTCCACCTACTTCCAGATGGTCAACACCGCCGAGAAGGTACACCGTATTCGTCGGCGGCGAGAATATCTGCGCGAGGTTGGTCACTACCAGCCTGGCGGCTTCGAGGACACGCTCGTCAAGCTAAAAGCCTCGGGTATGACTGTCGATGAGCTGCAGGAACTGATCAACACACTGAGAATCGAGCCCGTCTTCACTGCCCACCCGACGGAACCTACGCGCCGCACGATTTTGCGCAAGGAACAAAACATCGTTCGCTACCTCGTCGACTTGCTCGACCCAACCATGACCGCGCAGGAGACGCACGCCTGCCTTGCCAATATCAGACTGCTGATTACAACAGGCTGGCAGACCGATGAGCATCCTTCAGAACGGATGACGGTCGCTGACGAACTCGAGCACATCCTGTTCTTTATGACCGATGTTCTCTATCGCTCAACACCGCCGTTCTATGAAGACATCAAAATGGCTTTGTCGCGAATCTATGGCAAAGACGGCGAGAAAATCACTGTGCCCTCCATCCTGCGGTATGCCTCGTGGGTCGGCGGCGACATGGATGGTAACCCGAACGTAAATGCCAAGACGATTCGCGCCACACTTGCTCGCCAGCGCTCACTGATTCTTGACCTGTACTTCAACGAATGTGCGTCTATCTCTGCAAAGCTCAGTCAGACTAAAGAACGCGTCGGTTTCAGTGAAGAGATCACAGCGAAAATAGATGAGTACCGCGGTGTTTTCCAGAACGCCTACCATGCTGTTCCCGCTCGCCATCGGAATATGCCTTATCGGGTATTCCTGAGGCTCGTACAGCAGCGCCTGCAGTCTACCTACGACGACGATATCTTTCCGTACGAGAAGTTCGGGCAGTTTCGGGCGGACATCAAGTTAATCGCGGACAGCCTCAAAGCGAATAAAGGCGAGCATGCGGGACTGTTCGCCGTGAACCGTCTACTGCGACGTATCGATACTTTCGGCTTCCACCTGATCACACTGGATATTCGCCAGGATGCCGAGGTGCACCGACGCGTGGTCGGTGAGTGCCTGGGTGAAGAGGACTGGGATGAGTGGTCGCCAGCCGATCGTACCGCGAGAATTCTTGAGGCTATCGAGACCCGCGAAAGCATGCCAGATACCCTCGGTACCCAGGCTCGCAAAACCTTTGCCGTATTCCAGGCTATTGCATTCTGCCGCCGCAAGTATGGCCCGAAGGCAATAGGCCCGTTTATCGTTAGCATGACGCAAGGCGCAGACGATATCCTGTCAATTCTGTTGCTCGCACAGTGGAGTGAGCTTCACAACAAGCGCTTCGAGGTACCACTCGATGTCGCGCCTCTGTTGGAAACGGTGGATGACCTCGATCGCGGGCGCGATATCCTCAAAGATCTGCTTTCCACCGACCTTTACCGCCAGCACCTGGAGCGACGCGGCAATCGACAGACAGTGATGATCGGCTACTCCGACAGCAACAAGGACGGTGGTCTGGCGTCCGCGCGCTGGGCATTGCAGAACGCCCAGGTCACGCTCGTTAATGCCGTGGAATCCGAGGACGTCGAGCTGACGCTGTTTCATGGACGCGGCGGCACTATCAGTCGCGGCGGCAGCAAGACACACGTTGCTGTACTCGGTGCGCCGCCAGGGACAGTCAATGGTCGCCTTCGGGTAACTGAACAAGGCGAGATCATCAACGAGAAGTATGGCTTACGCGGCATCGCGTTACGCACGCTTGAGCAGGTAACCGGATCGGTCGCTCTCGCCACGGCAATGCCGAGACATCGCGGCAACGACATGCCGGAATGGCATGGCATGATGGACGTCATTGCGGAAGAGAGCCGTCGAGCCTACCGTAAGCTGGTTTACGAAACCCCGGCGTTTCAAGACTATTTCCGCCTGGCAACACCGATTGATCTGATCGAACGCATGCGTATTGGCTCTCGGCCGTCGTCACGACGCTCTCAACAGGGTATTGAAGATTTGCGCGCGATCCCGTGGGTGTTTTCCTGGACACAGTCACGGTGCATGTTGCCGGGCTGGTACGGGATAGGCACCGGGATCGCGAAGGCAGCGGAGCAATTCGATAACGATGCGTTTCGCCAGATGTTCGCCGAGTGGTATTTCCTGCGCGCGCTGACAGCCGACGCGGAGATGGTGCTTGCAAAGGCCGACCTGGGCATCTCGAAACTTTACTCAGAACTGGCCGGCGAGCTGCATGACGAGTTCTTCCCCATCATCGAGAAAGAGCACGACCTCACGCGCGACCTGATTCTTGAATACTCCAATAGCGAGATGCTACTTGAAGGCGACATCACGCTGCAGCGAGCCATTATGTTGCGCAATCCATACGTCGACCCAATGAGCCTGATGCAGATCGACCTGCTCGCCCGGTGGCGCGCATCCGGTTACGAGGATACGGAGTTGTTCGATGCGCTGCTTGCGAGTGTGAACGGCATCGCCCAGGGCCTGCAAAATACGGGGTAGAATACCCCTATGAAACTGCCCCGAAAGATACGACCGCTGCTGGCGGGCCTGCTCAGCATTGCATTTGCCTCTAGCGCGTTGGCCCAGGACACGGCGCCTGAGTTCGCGCGAATTGCCGTTGACGATCAGGACCGGCCCGCCGCGTTACAGATGCCGATCGTCCGCTACGTTCCTTTCGCAAACGACCGGCTGCTCGAAGTCGATCTTGTAGGTGCCGTTCACATCGGCGATCCGTCGTATTATGCCGAGCTCAACACGCGTTTTCGTGACTACGACGCCGTCCTGTTCGAGCTGATTGCGCCGGAAGACGCATTGGCACCCGGCCGGCTCGAGAAGCGCTCTGGCATTCTCTCAACAACACAGGTCGGCATGATGAACCTGCTCGACCTGTCGTTCCAGCTCGATGAAATCAATTACGACGCTGCCAATTTCGTACACGCTGATCTATCCCCCAAAGAAATGCGGGAAAGCATGGAGGAGCGCGGCGAATCCTTGTACGTCTACTTCTGGCGAATATTCTTCGCGTCACTCAATGAGTATGCGAAAGATCCGCTCGGCCTGGAGGATATGGCGGTTCTGTCCGGCGTATTGTCATCCGGACAGGGCCACTCCTTGAAGACCATGGCCGCGTACGAGATCACAAACGTCAAGCAGGCCAGTGACATGCTCGGGGATGACTCGGGCTCCGCCGTGATTGACGCCCGGAACCAGCGCGCTATTGACGTGCTGGTGCGAGAGATTGATGGCGGAGCACAGCGCATCGGGATCTTCTACGGCGTTGCTCACTTGCCCGATATGGAAGAGCGTCTACTCGAACAGCTGGGGCTTACTTACGAGAGCACCGAGTGGGTCGACGCCTGGCAGCTTGGTGGACAAGACGACGGTAACAATCTCGACGAAGAATAGTGAATCTGTCGCTCGCCAGCGCGGGCTGTTACAAATCGACAAAACTCGTAAAGTCCTCAAGCGGTTTGCGCTCGATGTCCGGAACCGCAGCGTCGTCGGCCGGGTATCCCACCACCAGCAGCAGGAACGGTCGTTCACTCTTTGGCCTGCCGAGAATCTCGTTGAGGAATTTCATCGGGCTCGGCGTATGTGTGAGTGTCGCAAGCCCAGCTTCGTGCAACGCGGTAATCAGAATGCCGGTCGCGAGGCCGGTCGACTCTACCGGGTAATAATGTTTCACCTTGCGCCCATCCGGCAGCTCACCAAATTTCTGCAGGAACACGGCGATCAGGTAGGGCGCCGTCTCCAGAAACGGCTTGTCCGAATCGGTGCCTAGCGGCCTGAGTGCGTCGAGCCACTCTTCGGATGCGCGGTGCTCATAGAACTCGCGCTCTTCGGCTTCTGCTGCAATGCGGACCTTCTTTTTCGTCTCCGCGCCGCTGACGACAACAAAATGCCATGGCTGAAGATTCGCCCCACTCGGTGCTGTGCCAGCAGCACGCAATGCCGTTTCGATGATGTCGCGCGGCACAGCCCGGTCGGAAAACTCACGCACGGTGCGGCGCCGGCCCATGTCTGCGTAGAAATCCGTGACGCGCTGGCGCATTTCGTCGACCGGGTACTCGCGATAGGTCGTCAATGGGATTGTCGGGTATTCACTCACGTTTAATCACCCAGTTTTTGCAATACGGTAAACAGGCTGGTTTCGTTCTCGGAGACCGCCTTCCCTCGCACGGAGATACCGGCCTCATGCACTGATTCCGGATCTCCTGTAATTAGTGGGTGCCAGTCGGGCAGGGCCTGATTATTGGCAAGCCGCCGGTAGGCACAGGTAGCCGGCAACCAGCTAAACATCTCGGGTTTGTCTACCGACAGCACGAAGCATTCGGCAACTTCCCTCGCCCTGTTCGCGAAGTCGGTGCAACGGCAGGTATCGAGGTCCAGCAATCGACAAGCAAGGTCTGTATAGAAGATCTCGCCTGTATCCTCATCCTCAACCTTATGCATGCAACAGAGTGCGCAACCATCACACAGGGCGTCCCACTCCTCGGTCGTCATCTCCGAGAGTGATTTGCGTTTCCAGTATTCATCCTTCATCGTCATGCACTTTGTGACAGAGACCGGAGAAAATGGCAATGAAAGCCGTGTTTCTCGACTATTCAACAGTGGGGTCCGGGCTCGATCTGAGTCCATTGACCGACTTGCTACCGGACCTCGAAATCTTTGCTGGTACGCAAGACAAGCAGGTCCTGGATCGTATCCGCGACGCCGAGTTCGTATTCACGAACAAGGTTCGCATCGGCGACGCCTTGTTCGCCGCAGCACCCAGGCTGCGTTTCATTGGCCTGACCGCGACAGGTACCGATAATATCGATCTCGATAGCGCCGGGCGCCATGGGGTCGCCGTCTGCAACATTCGCGCCTATTGCACGCGTTCGGTCACCGAACATGTCTTCGGCGTACTGCTGATGCTGGCGCACAACCTGCACACCTACACTGCCGCGGTCCGCGATGGCGCATGGCAGAAGTCAGCGGACTTTTGCATGCTGACCCACCCGGTTCGCGAGCTCTCATCGATGACGATGGGCGTTGTCGGCTTTGGCGAACTCGGACGCTCGGTCGCGCGCAAAGCACGCGAATTCGACATGGGCGTGATCGTCTCCGGGCGCCCTGGCCCGGATTCTGTTCCTGATGACCGTGTCGCCTTCGGCGAGCTGCTCGAGCGCTCGGATGTCGTCTCATTGCATTGCCCGCTGACGGAGGCAACGCAAGGTCTGATTGGCGCGCAAGAGTTAGCGCGCATGAAACGCTCGGCGATCCTGATAAATACCGCGCGTGGTGCGCTGGTAGACTCGGCCGCACTTGTAACTGCGCTGCGGGACAGTGTTATCGCCGCTGCTGCGATTGATGTGTTGCCTGAAGAGCCACCGGTCAATGGCAATCCCCTGCTCGATTACGCGGGCGACAACCTGCTCGTTACGCCACACATCGCGTGGAGCACCGACCGGGCGCGCCAGGACTCTATCAATGAGCTGGCAGCCAATGTCGCTGCTTTCCTCGGCGACGAGGAAAGAAACCGCGTGGTTTAAGCTCCGATAACCTGGCGTGACCACTGCACAACCGCGCGCACGCGAGGCGAAGTCAGGTCGTAAGCCTCATCGAAGCTGACCCAGCGCCACTCATGATGCTCGGGCTCGCCCGTCTCCGGTGACGGTCCCATGACCACGGTCGATTGCGCTGTCTTTGCGATGTAATAACGCGCTGTCTTGCCCCGACTGTAGGGTCCGGTCTCCATAAAGCGCTCACCCCAGTCGAAATCCAGTTTGTCGATACTCGTCTCTTCGCAGACTTCGCGCTGTGCTGCCTCGAGGGGTTGCTCACCGTCTTCCTGCAGCCCTTTCGGAAAGTCCCAGTGGTGGTAGGCGCGCAGCAACAGCGTCATCCAGCCGTCGTCTGTTTGCCGCGCCAGCACGACACCACAAGAAAGAAACGGTGCGTCCATCAGGCCGCCCTTAATACATCAACCGGTGGCGCATTAACCGCGCCGCGGGCCGCAACGAAGCCGCTTGCACAGACGACGGCGATGCCGGCCGCAACGCCAGTGACCCACAACAATGGGTTGAATTCGTAAGGCAGCTCGAACAGGCGTATCGCAACGATCGCTGCAAGTATCGATGCGCCGGCAGACGCCAGGATTCCCGCCGCCGCGCCGAGCGCAGCGAACTCGGCCATGACACCGGCAAAAACCGTACGCTTGCGCGCGCCAAGCGCACGCAGCATTGCACTTTCGAAGCGCCGCTCATCGATTGTCGACTGCACTGCGGCGAATAGCACAGCAATGCCGGCTGCCAGTGTGAACACGAACACTGCCTGCACGGCGAGGCTCGCCTTCTGCACGATGCCGCGAATCTGCTGCAGAATTGCATCCAGGTCGATAACCGAAATGCTCGGATGTGTGCGCACGAGTGTTACGAGCACGGATTGCTGCTCTTTCTCCAGGCGCAGGCTTGCGATGTACGTTGTTGGCAGCCCGTCCAGCGCCCCCGGCGAAAAGACCATGAAGAAATTTGGTTGAAACGAGTCCCAATTAATTTTTCGTACGCTAGCAATTGTCGCATCGACTTCCCGTCCAGCGACGATGAACGTCATGCGATCCCCGATCGTCAGCCCGGTTTCGAGCGCGGCCTCCTCCTCGATCGATACGAGTGCTGGCCCGTCGTAATCTTCTGGCCACCACTCCCCTGCAACGATTTCGTTGCTCGCCGACAGTTTCGATGCGAATGACAGATTGGCCTCGCGATTCGCCATCCACTCGCCGCCTGGGTCCGGATACTCGCGGTCTTTGACTGAGACGTCATTGATCGTGGACATGCGTGCCCTGATCATCGGCACGAACTCGGGTGGCTCTACGCCCGCGTTGCGGTAGATGTTGGCAACCGATTCGAGTTCATGCGGCTGGATGTTGATCATGAAGTGATTCGGCGCATCAGCATCCAGCGTCTGCCGCCAACCCTCAAGCAAATCTGTGCGCACGATGGTCAGCAACAACAACACAGTCAGTCCGAGGCCGAACGCAACAACCTGGATCGCGCTGTCACGACCACGCCGTGCGACGTTTGCCAGACCGTAGCGCCAGGCCACGCCCACGCCTGATCTGAAGTGTCCCATCGTTGCTACAAGGCCACGCCCGACGAGGTACAGGGCGATCGCAATGACGACGATGCCGCCAAGCAGAATGGCGAGCATCTGGGCGTCGCCGACCGAGCGATACAACAATGCAGCCACGGCCGCGAGTGCGAGCCCCGCGACAAGCATGCGGGACGGGGCTGGCGGCATGACGTCATGCCGTAAGACACGTAACGGTGGCGTATTGCGTAGCTGGATCAGCGATGGCAGCGCGAAACCGACAAGCAACACCATTGCGCTGCCGCAAGCGAGCACGACCGGCATGATGCTGATCTCCGGCAGGTCACTGGCTATAAGGTCCGCCAGTATTCTTGTCAGGATTTCCTCGGCCGCAAAACCAATGATGCTCCCAACGACGACCCCCAGCACGCCCAGCAGTAGCAACTGTACGACCGACACCGAAATCACAAAACCTTGTGTCGCACCGAGGCTTTTCATTAACGCAACGGTATCCATGCGTCGATGCGCGAAGCGGCGCGCCGACATCGCCACGGCAACGGCGCTCAGCAAAAGGCTGATCACCGCCGTTAACGACAAAAACCGTTGCGCACGGTCTGCTGCGCGATAGGCTCGTTCGCTGCTCTCTTCGCGGTTCGATGAACGAACAGCGTCTGGTAGCTCAGGTTGAATGGCTGCATCAAATTCGTTTACGGCATCTTCGTCACCGGCAACGAGTAATGCATAGCCGACGCGACTGCCCTCTGAAATAAGGCCCGATGCCGCAATATCCTCAATATTAATCAGTAATGACGGCGCCAGTGACGCGAACCCCATGCTCTGGTCCGGGCGATAGGTCAGCACGGCCGTGACTTCGAGCTCCAGGCTGCCGACCGTCAGTCGGTCACCGACATCCGCATTGATGCGCGCCAGCAACGCGCCATCAGCCCACGCCTTGCCGCGAGCCGGCGTATTGTCAACGACACGCTGTTCACCGAAAAGCGTATCGGACACACGGACAGTGCCACGCAGCGGATAGGTTTCACTGACAGCCTTGATCGTCGCAAGCGCGCTGAGGTCACCAGCGAATACGACACTCGGAAACGTATTCGTCTCGGCCGTCTGCAGATCGAATTCTTGCGCCTTTTCGCGCCATGTGTCGGGTATCGGCTCCTGCGACCGCAACCGCAAGTCGGCAGCCAGAACCTCGTTTGCCTGTCTCGCAACCGCCTTGCCTATGCGATCGGTCAGAAAACCCACGGCGGTGAGCGCAGCAACGGCGAGAGCGACCGAAAACAACAACACGAGAACCTCGCCCGAGCGAATCTCCCGCCGAAAACTCCTCAGCGCGAATACGATCGCTTTCATGCGGCGCTCCGCGTATCGCTGACGAGTCGTCCAGCGTCGAGGCTCAGGATGCGGTCACAACGCTCGGCGAGCGACAGGTCGTGTGTGACGAGCACAAGCGTCGTCGATGAACTGCGATTGAGGTCGAACATGAGCTGCATGATATTGCTGCCGCTGCGGCTGTCGAGGTTGCCGGTCGGTTCGTCGGCGAAAAGAACGGCAGGTTCTGTTGCGAAGGCACGTGCGATAGCGACGCGTTGTTTCTCGCCACCCGACAGCTGTGCCGGATAATGGCTCCACCGATCCCCCAACCCGACCTTGTCGATGATTTTGCGTGATGCGCCACGCGCATCTTCACCACCCGCCAGTTCTAGCGGCAACATGACGTTCTCCAGCGCGTTGAGCGACGGCACGAGGTGGAACGACTGGAATACGAAGCCAACGCTTTCCGCCCTGACCCTGGCGCGGCCATCCTCGTCGAGCTCCGACAGGTTGGCGCCATTCAGAACCACGTGACCGCCTGTTGGCAGGTCCAGCCCGGCCAAAAGTGCGAGCAATGTCGACTTTCCCGCGCCGGATGGGCCTACCACCGCGATGCTTTCACCGGCAGAAACATTGAAACTGACATCGTCAAGAATGGTCAGACTGCCTTCTGGACTGCTAACCTGTTTGCTAATGTTATGTGCCGCCAGAACAGTGGCTCCACCGGTAGATTGATTTTCCATGCTTAGAATTATTGCCTTTGTTGTCGTATTACTTGCAGCGCCCGTGTGCCGCGCGGAATCCCCGGTGATCCTCGTGTTCGGTGACAGCCTGAGTGCCGGGTTCGGAATAGATGTTGACCAGTCCTGGACGTCATTGTTGCAGGCGCGGCTCGAGGAACAAGGGTACGAACATCGAGTGGTGAACGCCAGTATTAGCGGCGAGACAACCGAAGGAGGTGCCTCCCGCATCGAGTCAGCCATCGAGACGTTTGCCCCAGACCTCATTATTCTCGAGCTCGGCGGCAACGACGGGCTGCGCGGAATACCACCAGACCGCATGAAGGGGAACCTCAACAAAATCATCGAATCCAGCAGTGCCTCAGGCGCGGCAGTCATATTGCTCGGCATTCGCATACCGCCAAACTACGGCCAGCGCTACATCGAGGCATTTGAAAACGTCTTTCGGGAGGTTGCCGCGGAGCATGAGGTGCCCTGGATCGAGTTTTTTATGGAGGGTATCGCGCTCAACGAGGAACTGATGCAGGGGGACGGCATTCATCCCAATGCTGCAGCGCAGCCACTTCTGCTGGATAATGCATGGCCCATGATCAGCACAGCGCTGGCAGACTAAAGGCATCCCATTGGATAAAATCTGGCTAAAATCCTACCCGGACTACGTTCCCGCTGAATTGCCCGACGCCCCATTTCGCAGCGTCCGCGAACTCTTTGAGCAGGCATTCGAAAACTGGCCGGACCGACCGGCCTATTCGAACATGGGAACCACGCTGACCTACAGTGAGCTCGACGAAAAGTCGATGCGGTTTGCCTGCTATCTGCAGCAGACACTCGGTCTCACACGCGGTGAGCGCGTCGCCATCATGCTACCGAACATCCTGCAATATCCTGTCGCAATGTGCGGTGCCTTTCGCGCGGGGCTTGTCGTCGTGAACGTCAACCCACTGTATACGGCGCGCGAACTGGAGCACCAGCTCAAGGATTCAGGTACCCGGTGTCTCATAATCCTCGAGAACTTCGCGCATATATTTGAAGAGATCGCCGACAAGACGCCTGTCGAGCATGTCGTTACGACCGGAATTGGTGACCTGCTCGACTTTCCCATGGGGCTCGCCACGAATTTTGTGCTGCGCTACGTCAAGAAGGCCGTGCCAGCGTACTCGTTGCCAGGCAAGGTCTCATTCAAAGCAGCCCTGAAACAAGGCGGCGGACAAGCGCTGCAGGTCGTTGATATCGGTTTTGCCGACATCGCGTTCCTGCAATACACGGGCGGCACTACCGGGATTTCCAAAGGTGCCATGCTCAGCCACCGCAATATGGTCAGAAACGTGCAACAGACCGTCGTATGGCAAGGTCCGGCCTACGGGGAATTCGACTACATCATCGCAATCACAGCGCTGCCGCTGTATCACATCTTCTCGCTGCAGGGGAATTGCCTGACGGTGATGTCGCAGGGCGGACAGAATGTTCTGATCACAAACCCGCGCGACTCAAAAGCCTTCATCAAGGAGATTCGCAAATTCCGGTTCAACATGTTCACGGGCGTAAACACACTGTTTGCATCCTTGATGAACACGCCCGGGTTTGACGATATCGACTTCACTGATCTTCGCGTCTGCGTCGGTGGCGGCATGGCCGTGCAGCCTGCGGTTGCCAAAGAATGGCGTGAGCGCACCGGTAGCCCGATTCTGCAGGGCTATGGCCTGACAGAGACGTCGCCTGTAGCGATCGTTAACCCCATTGGGACCGAGTTTAGCGGCGCTATCGGCCTGCCGATCTCGTCCACGGATGTGATGATCTGCAATGATGCCGGCAATCCTCTGGAGATCGGCGAAATCGGCGAAATCTGCATCAAGGGCCCGCAGGTCATGGAAGGATACTGGCAACGTCCGCAGGACACGGCGGATGTCATGCTGCCCGGCGGCTGGCTCAAGACCGGCGATATCGGGCGCATCGACGAGGATGGCTTTGTGTTCATCGAGGACCGCAAGAAAGACATGATCCTGGTGTCCGGTTTCAACGTCTATCCCAATGAGATCGAAAACATCGTTGTCGAGATGGATGGCATCCTCGAGGCCGCCGCGATTGGACTGGAGGACGAGCGCTCGGGCGAAATCGTGAAACTGTTCGCCGTGCGCACCGACCCGAGCATCACGGAACAGGACGTACTGGACTTCTGCCGCGAAAACCTGACGAACTACAAGCGGCCGAAAATAGTCGAGTTCCGTGACGAACTGCCGAAAACCAACGTCGGAAAAATTCTGCGGCGCGCGCTGCGCGACGAATAAGAGGCTGTCCATGCTACGAATTGCTATCGGTCTGGGGATGTTTTTTCTCGGGCTTGCCGCCGGTATGGCTGCAACATCCGCGCTGGACCCGCTGCGGGTCGCGCCACATATCTATGAGCTGGCGTTCGAAAACGATCGCGTCAGGGTGCTGCAGCGAACAATCCGCAACGGTGAGACCTCACCATTGATCGCTCAGCCCGATCGCGTTGTCATTTATTTGAACCCCTGTGCGTGGCTGGTCGAAGAAGACGATGGCAGCAAACGCATGGAATCGTTTGGATTCGGCGAGCCAACATGGGCTCCCGCCGCAACGCACGGCGGCGAGACATCCAATGTCATTCAGCAGTGTTCGGTCATTGAAGTAGAACTGTTGTAGGGCTGCCTCTTCTGCAAGAAGATGCTGCGGCGACCTTAGCTATGGTATTGCGGACTCAGTTCGTGGACCGCATCAACCAGCACACCGAGGTGGTCGGGGTCGATGTCGGGTGTAATGCCATGTCCAAGATTAAACACGTGCCCTGGTCCTTTGCCGTAGCTTGCCAACGTATCAGCAACGCCCTGGCGAATAACTTCAGGTGACTCGCGCAATATTGCGGGGTCGAGGTTGCCCTGCAGCGCAACCTTGTCGTCGACATACTTGCGCGCATCGGCAAGGTCCGTGGTCCAGTCGACACCCAGAGCGTCGCAACCGGTACCAACCATGTCCGTTAGTAGCGGGCCGGCGCCTTTCGTAAACAGGATCACCGGTATACGTCTGCCATCGCTTTCCCTGGTCAGGCCATCGACAATTTTCTGCATGGGATCGAGCGAGAATCGTCGGTAGTCGTCGCGCTCGAGTGCTGCGCCCCAGGTATCGAAGATCATGATGGCCTGTGCGCCTGCTTCAACCTGCGCGTTCAGGTACTCGGTCGTGGTCCTCGCAACCGTGTCCAGCATCTTGTCGAGTGTGGCTGGATCCTCGGCGGCAAGGCCCTTGATGATCTTGAGTTCGCGACTGGAACCACCTTCGACCATGTAGGTGCCAACGGTCCACGGGCTGCCGGCAAAGCCAATGAGTGGTACCTGCCCATCCAGTTCCTTACGAATCGTCCGTACAGCGTCGAAGACGTAGCCGAGCGATTCAGAAACGTCGGGAACCGCCAGCTTGTTGATCTCACCCGCGCTGCGGACAGGGCGCTCGAACTTCGGCCCCTCGCCGGTCTCGAAATACAGTCCAAGCCCAAGCGCATCAGGAACGGTCAGGATGTCAGAGAACAGGATCGCCGCATCGAGCTTGTAGCGCCGCAAGGGCTGCATCGTGACCTCGCAAGCAAGCTCCGGGTTGCGACACACGGACATGAAATCTCCGGCCTGCGCCCGGACCTCCCGGTACTCGGGCAGGTAACGTCCCGCCTGGCGCATGATCCAGAGTGGCGTACGCTCGGTCGGCTCTCGCAATAGTGCGCGCAACAGCAGGTCGTTCTTCAGCTCCGTCATTGCAACACCTGCGCAGCAATCGTGGCCTGGATTGCCTCAGCCGCGGCTCGCGGGCTGTCAGCATCACGAATTGGTCGCCCGACGACGATGTAGTCAGCGCCGTTTGAGAAAGCTGTATCAACCGTGACCACGCGCTTCTGGTCTCCGGCCGGTTTGTTGTCGACCGGGCGAATACCCGGGGTTACGACAACAAGCTTTGAGTCGACGAACTCACGTAGCCTCGGCACTTCGAGACCGGATGATATGACCCCATCGCATCCCGCCTCGAGTGCGCGACGCGCCCGCGACAACACGAGGTCACTCACATCACAATCGAAACCCATGTCATCAAGGTCGCCGCGATCCAGGCTCGTCAACACTGTCACACCGAGTATCTTGAGCGAATCGCCTTTGTTCTCGGCAGCCGCCTCCATGATCGACTGGTTGCCGTGCACGGTTACGAAGCTCGCGCCACGGTCCTTGAGCTGCCGCACTGCCGATCCAACCGTTGCCGGAATGTCGAAGAATTTCAGGTCACAGAACACCTTTTTGTCGCGCGCCAGCATCCAGTCGAGCAGCTCGAAGTAGCCACCGCTCATCATGAGTTCGAGGCCTATCTTGTAGAACGTCACTGAGTCGCCCAGCTCCTCTGCAAGCGTTCTGGCCCTGTCGCAATCGGGCACATCCATGGCAAAAATAAGCCGGTCTTTGGCGGGAATGTTTTTGTTGGTCACGAGCTTGCCTCTTGGTTTGTTTCGCCAGCGCGGGCGCATTCTATCAGAGCAGCCGCTCATGTTCGGCAATCGCGTAGCGATCCGTCATTCCTGCAACGTAGTCTGCCACGACCCTCGCCCGGCCCGGCTCGCCCTCATTCGCGGCGCGTTCAGCAAACTCATCGGGCAGCAGCTGTACGTTAGCCCAATAGAGCTCGAACAGCTCGCGGATGATGGTCTGCGCGCGCTTGGTCATTTCAAGCTTCTTCTCATGGGAATAGAGGTGCTTTTGCAGGAATCGCTTGAGCGCAATGTGTTGCTCGTAGACTTCGTCCGAGAAAGCCACCAGGGCCTTGCCTTGCTTCCTGACATCGTCAATGGACTGCGGCATGGCCGTCGCAATGTTTGCGCGTGTCGTCTCGATCAGGTCCGTGACAACGGCGCCGATCATGCGTCGGATGGTCTCGTAGATCAGACGCCGATCCTCGAGGTCCGGGTAGCGTCGCTGCACCTCCTCGTAGCCCGAAGCGAACAGAGCCTGGTCGCGAAGTTGCTCGATGCTGAGCAGGCCGGAGCGAATTCCATCGTCGACATCATGGTTGTTATAAGCGATCGCGTCGGCGATGTTGGCGATCTGCGCCTCGAGCCCCGGTTGTTCGCGATCGAGAAATCGTTGCCCGATATCGCCAAGTTCGCGCGCATTCGCTTTCGAGCAGTGTTTAAGGATGCCCTCGCGGGTTTCATACATCAGGTTGAGCCCCGGGAACTCGGCGTATTTTTCCTCGAGTTCATCGACCACTCGCAGCGACTGCAAATTGTGTTCAAAGCCGCCGAACTCGCGCATGCAGTCATTTAGCTCATCCTGCCCGGCATGGCCAAATGGCGTATGCCCCAGATCATGCGCCAGGCAGATCGCCTCGGTCAGTGGTTCGTTAAGCGACAGCGCCGCCGCAACTGAGCGCCCAACCTGCGACACCTCAAGTGAGTGCGTCAGCCGCGTTCGGTAGAGGTCGCCCTCGTGATTGACGAAGACCTGCGTCTTGTAGACAAGCCGGCGAAAAGCGGTGGAATGGATGATGCGGTCGCGATCGCGCTGATACTCACCGCGATAGGCGGCGGCAGGTTCTTCGTAGCGCCGGCCGCGGCTCTGGGCCTCATTGGCCGCGTACACTGCAAGCTCGGACATCAGTTTGCGGCCTCGAGAACCTTTTCCAGTAGCGATCGATCGACATTGCCACTTACGTGGGCGCCGCCGAGCTTGTCAAGCAGCACGAATCGGAGTTGCTTCTGCAGCACCTTTTTGTCCATTCCCATGGCATCAAGCATCGCTTGCGCACCAACGGACGGCGGCCTTGCGGGTAACCCCGCCGATACCAGCAGGTTTTGCAGCCGCACGACTTCATCGCCATCGATACCGCTAAGCTGTGCCGCCATCACCATGCCGGCGGCGACCGCTTCTCCGTGCAGCCACTCTCCGTATCCCAGGCAGTGTTCGATCGCATGTCCGAATGTATGGCCAAAATTCAGCAGCGCGCGGCGGCCGGCCTCACGCTCGTCTTCTGCCACAACTTCGGCCTTGATCTCACAGCATCGTTGCACCGCGTAAGCGACGGCATCCGGATCCAGCTCCAGCAGCGCGGAGATGTTCTTTTCCAGCCACTCGAAGAAGACGATGTCTGCTATCGCGCCGTGCTTGATGACCTCCGCCAGGCCGGCACGCAGCTCCCTTGCTGGAAGCGTGACCAGCGTGGACGTGTCAATAAGGACGATGCGCGGCTGGTGAAACGCACCGATCAGGTTCTTGCCTTGTGGATGATTGACACCGGTCTTGCCTCCGACCGACGAGTCGACCTGCGCGAGAAGCGTCGTCGGCACCTGGATAAAGGCGACTCCGCGCATGTAGCAAGCAGCCGCGAAACCCGCGATGTCGCCCACTACCCCACCGCCCAATGCAACCACGGTTGTGTCCCGGTTCGCACCGCCGCCGACAAGTGCATCGAGTACGATGCCAGCCGTTGCGAGAGTCTTGAATTCCTCACCATCGGGCAACTCGACGGTCCTGGTATCGCTTCTGCCCAGGTTTGCTTTCAGCCTGTCCAGGTAAAGTGGCGCGACAGTTTCGTTACTGACGATCAGGCAATCGCCACCAGCCAGGTGGTCGTTGAGGTCGAAGTTGCCACCCAACAAATCACAGCCGACGACGATGGGGTAACTCCGCTCGCCGAGTTCAACATTGATGGTGCGAAAATCCATCCACGTAGATTACCGGAAAGGCCTCGCGGGCGGGATGTTTGTTGTCGGAGGTAAAGCGCAGCGTCAGCGAGCCATGGAGAGAACAAATATGCCGGCTGCGAGGCTCCTTCGTCAGAGGCGATCCAGGATTTCGTCGGCGACCGCTCTCACCTTCCGCCCATCTGTCTCGATGATCAGGTCCGCGACTTCCCGGTACAGGGGATCGCGCTGCTCCATCAGCTGCTCGAGAATCTCCCGGCGATCACCGCCCTCCAGCAGCGGCCGATCCCGACCTTTCTTCGTGCGTGCAAGCTGCTGGTCGACGGTCGTATAGAGGTAGATAACGAATCCGCGCGCACCAAGGTGACTGCGGTTCTGGGGGCTGATGACGGCGCCGCCACCGGTGGCGAGCACAACACCTTCGATCTTGCTCAGGTCGTCGATGACCTTTGCCTCGCGTTTGCGAAACCCGTCTTCACCCTCTTTCTCGAAAATGAAGGAAATGTCGACACCTGTACGTGACTCGATCTCGTCGTCACTGTCCATGAAATTCAGATGCAACAAGCGGGCGAGTTGTCGTCCTACTGCTGACTTGCCAGCCCCCATGGGCCCAATAAGGAAAACATTTTGCGGTTTTTTCATAGTGCTGACGGTTTGCCTATACGAGAAAGCCAACCCGGAGGTTGGCTTTCATCATTGATTACCTTGTGAAGGCTTAATAAATGCTCGAGCCTTCTTCTAGGATCCTCGGTGTTACGAAAATAAGCAACTCGGCCTTGTTATCGATGCGCTGTTTGCTCTTGAACAGGACGCCAAGGACCGGGATATCACCAAGAAACGGAACCTTTTTGATCGTCTCGCGACGCTCTGTCTCGTAAATGCCGCCGAGAACAACCGTCTGCCCGTCGGCAACAAGTACCTGGGTTTCTACCGCGCGGGTATCGATACTCGGAACCGTACCACCAAGGCCGCCGGTCGAGATGATGTCACCGACGTTGTCCTTGTGAACTGCGAGATCCATGATGATGTTGTTGTCCGGCGTAATCTGCGGTGTAACCGTCAGGCTCAGCACGGCCTTCTTGAACTGCACCGTTGTTGCACCTGAAGAAGCCGATTGCTGGTATGGAATTTCCACACCCTGCTCGATACGGGCTTCCTTCTGGTTCGCCGTAATAACGCGCGGCGTCGAAACAATTTCGCCGCGACCTTCAGCTTCGAGGGCGGTCAGCTCCAGATCAACAAGAAAGTCATTCTCAAGAACCGCAAGCGCAAAGCGGCCCGCCGCATCGGCGATCGGCACGCTCACATTATAGCGATTACCCAGCTGCGGAATCTGGACCGGGAAGATTGTGCCGTTCGCCGGATCACCGAGATTGTCTATAGCAGAGTTCACCATTGTGTCTGTACCGGTACCGGTACCCGAGATGAATTGACCACCGTCGCCGGCGCTATTCTCATTCAGCCCGGTAACACCGAGACGAATACCGAGGTCGCGACTAAAGTCATCATTGACGACAACGATGCGCGACTCGATCAGTACCTGCTTGATGGGTACGTCGAGCGTCGAAACCATGCGTCGCATGTCCTGCAAACGCTCAGCCGTATCCTGCACCAGCAGCGTGTTGGTGCGATCATCGACGGCAATACTGCCGCGCTCAGACAACATTGCGTTACCACTGCCTCCATCACCACTGATCAGTGCTGCAAGATCGCTGGCTTTCGCGTAGTTGACCTGCAGGAACTCAGAATAGATCGGCTCGAGTTCGGCGATAGCCTGCTGCGCTTCGAGATCAGCCGTTTCACGAGCAGCGATTTCTTCCGCCGGTGCAACGATGATGACGTTGCCATTCTGGCGCATGTCCAGGCCCTTCGTCGTCATGACAATGTCCAGAGCCTGGTCCCACGGTACGTTGCGAAGACGTAGCGTAACGTTGCCCTGTACCGTGTCTGAAACAACGATGTTGCGACCGGACGTCTCAGCAAGCAGCTGCAGTACAGCGCGCGTCTCGATGTCCTGGAAGTTCAATGTCAGGCGCTGGCCTTCGTATTCCTTGGTCTCCGAGAACAGGTTTGAGCCTTCTTCGGCATCCGCTACAGATGGGTTGATTTCAATAGTGAACTCGTTGTCCGACTGGTATGCAAGCTGCTCATACTTGCCTTCAGCCGAAATAACTATGCGTGTATCGAGATTCGTCCGCAGGGTATCTACGGTTGTGACCGGCGTCGCAAAGTCCATGACGTCGAGACGGCGCATCAGCTCCGCTGGGAGGTCAGTGTCTTTAAAGACTGCGATAACACGACCGCCTTCCTGACGAATATCGACCGGCGTTGATGCGTCAGTCAGGTTCACGACAACGCGGCCACCGCCGTCACGGGTGCGACGGAAATCGACACCAGTAATCTCACGGCTGGAACCCGTGCTCGAGTAGGACTGCTGCGAAACAACGTTGCTGGCGAACTGGGTGGTTCCAGCGCTGTAGTCTTCGCCGTCGCCGAGGGTAATCGTTACCGTATTACCGCTGGCGCGAGTCTCGTACGAGACCATCGAATCGAGGTTCAGTACAACACGTGTGCGGCCATTTGCTTCTGCCGTCAATACCGTGTCCAGCGGACCGAGATTGACATCACGACGGCGCGACGTGAGGCCAAGCGTGGTGCCTGGCAGGTCGAGCGCAATGCGTGCCGGGTCCTCGATCGTGAATGCGAGCGGCTCAGGGGCCGTCCCGCTCATGATCAATTTCAGCTCCACACGCTGACCGGGCAGACTCTGAACCTGAATGTCCTGCAACCGGTTGCCTTCCTGTGCGTTCGCGGTGGATCCCACAAACAACAGGAGCGCGACCTGTGCTACTGCGGTCATTTTCAGCACTATGCTGCGTGCGACCGACTGTTTGATTTTGAGCATCATTCCAATTACTCCCAGTTCCATTCAGGCATCAGTCCGAAAGACTAATAGCGGCATCTCTCTCTATATATCCGCCTATCCCGTCAGAGATGATTTCAACAAGTTCAATTTCAGATTCGTTAATGACATTGATCCGCCCGTCGTTCTGTCCGAGGTAGTTACCCGGCACGACGCGGTGAATCAGGCCGTCAGATGTTTGTACGAGTCCATACATCGTCTCGCCGATGTACAGCGTTCCAACCATGCTAAGCGTGTCCAGTGGAAAACCCTCGAGAAACTCCTGGCTGCGCTCTGGATCAGGTCCGACTCCGCCGCCAGGACCAGTTGATGCAACCTGTGGCGTATCCGGCACGAATGGCGAGCGCACGCCCTCCGCATCGGCAACGTATGGGAAGACTTCATACAGTTTGACTTCGGGCAGCGGTTCAATACGACCGCCTGGCCGTGACTTGACCTCGTTGACGTACTGATCGAGATCGTCCATGTCAGCGCCGCAGGCGGCAACGCCAAACAGCGCTGCAGCCAAAATCAGGCCATTGCGGAATTTCAGAGCAGCATCCATCAGTCCGCCTCCTCATCCAGGTAACGATAGGTTTGAGCGGTAACTTCAAGGCTCAACTGATCGAAGCTGTCTTGCCCTTCGGGCGTTATATTGATGTCATGCAGCGTCACGATTCGTGGCAGAGCCGCGACACCACTTACGAAGTTTGCGATCTCGTGATAACCGCCTGAAAGACGAATCTTGATCGGCTTCTCCGCGTAGAAGTCACGCGGTATCTCTGGCTGCGGCTGAAACAGTTTTTCCTGTAGTCCCGACGCCAGTCCCGTCTGCGATACGTCGACGATCAGGCTGGGGATTTCCGTCTCACCCGGAAGCTGGCGCAACATCGTGCCAAATGATTGTTCGATCTGCGCAAGCTGGGCTTTGTAGGCATCGTAGTTGGCTGCCTTGCGCTGCTTGTTCTCGAAAGTTACTCGCAGTGTCGACTCATCATCCTGGGCGCGCTGCAGCGCCGGCAATTTATCTTTGATGATAGTGAACCAGATGCCCGCACCAATTACCGCGAGAAACACGACGAAGATAACGGCGGCGCGAAACAACAGCGGCCAGCGGCCAACGTCATTTACATCTAAATTTTTGAGTTCGTCAACGACGTTCATGGCAGCATCTCCTCATCATCGTCGCCCTGCGACTCCTGCTTCAGGTAGACGACAAACTCTGCTTGCCGGGAGTTGCCCGACTGAGTCGTTTCAACGCGGTCAACCTCGGGGTCGCTCATCCACTCCGATGAGTCGATCTGACGCATCAGTGCCGATACACGCGTGCTCGACTGTGCAACGCCGCGAACCTCTACGCGCGCACCGGTCTGTTTCAAACCCGTCAGATAAACGCCTTCCGGCATTTGTCGGGCAATCTCATCGAAAAGATGGACGATTTCCGGGCGGCTTTCCTGCAGCTGCTCAATGATCTCCATGCGTGCCAGCAAGCGTTCCTTCTGCCGCTCCAGGCCGTCGATCTCGGTAATGCTCTTCTGCAGCTCAGCGATCTCATTCGTCAGCCGCTGATTGCGTGCTTCCTGGTTGGAAATCATTTGCGAGAACGCAAACATGGTCAGGAGAACCACGCCTACAGCAGCGACGACACCGCCGGCCAGGGCGACGCCGAAATCGCGCTGGCGTTTCTTGCGCTCCGCCTCGCGCCATGGGAGTAGATTAATACGTGGCATTAGTCAAAGCTCCTCAGTGCAAGACCGCACGCGGTGAGGAGTGCCGTTGCATCTTTGTGCACTCCCTGCGATTTGGCTTTTGATGAAATCTTCATTTGGCCCAGCGGATCGCCAATCTCGGTCGGAATTCCGACACGACTGGAGATCACGTCGGCGATGCCCGGGATATTGGCGCAACCGCCGCATACCAGAATCATGTCGGGTTGCTCGCGACCGCCACCGGATGCCAGGTAGAACTGCAGCGAGCGACTAACTTGCTGTGTCATGTCGTCGATGAACGGTTCAAGTACTTCCGGCTGGTAGTTACTGGGCAGGCCGCCCTGTTTCTTGGCACGACCTGCATCTTCCATCGACAAACCATAGGTACGCATGATTTCCTCGGTGAGCTGTTGCCCGCCGAAGTTGAAGTCGCGCGTGTAGATAACTTTGAGGTCTGAGAGAACACTGAACGTCGTGCTGCTGGCGCCGATATCAACGACCGCAACCGACTGTCCCAGGCCACCGTCAGGAATCTGGTGACTCAGGAGCTGACAGGCGTTTTCGAGCGCAAATGCCTCGACGTCGACGACGTGCGTCGCCAGTCCCGCGGCGTTGACGGCTGCCTCGCGCTGCTCGACATTATCGGTACGTGTCGCAACAAGGAGCACATCCAGGAGTTCCGGGTCTTTTTCATTCGGACCGACGATTTCGTAGTCAAAACTGACCTCGTCCATCGGGAACGGAATGTACTGGTCAGCCTGAATTTCGACCTGACCTTCGAGATCTCTCTCGGACAGGCTCGAAGGCATCTGGATGACCTTGGTAATGGCCGCGTCACCGCTGATTGCTACTGCGACATCGGTCGCCTTGGCACCAGCGCGTTTGACCGCACGACGAATAGCCTCACCGACAGCCTTGGCATCTACAATCGCCTTTTCACTGACCGAACTTGGTGGTGTGGGCTCCGCAGAGTAGGACTCGACGCGAAAGCGCTTTCCGCTTTGGGAAAGCTCAATCAGCTTG